>Ga0255103_1000006_pt1 | contig 89387 bp, 90 predicted proteins | sample Law_Cont_RepB_0h_FD_188450 | JGI IMG/M metagenome (GOLD analysis project Ga0255103, IMG submission 188450) | Freshwater microbial communities from St. Lawrence River, New York, United States - Law_Cont_RepB_0h | ecosystem: Environmental > Aquatic > Freshwater > River | place: USA: New York...
AATAAAAAAAGGCGCCTTGATTAAGGCGCCTTTTTTTTATTCATCAATTAAAGAAGTGGCACGATGAGAAGGGCCACAATATTAATGATTTTAATAAGCGGGTTAATAGCAGGGCCAGCAGTATCCTTGTAAGGATCACCTACAGTGTCTCCTGTAATAGCTGCTTTGTGCGCTTCTGAACCTTTACCACCATGATTACCATCTTCAATATATTTTTTTGCATTATCCCAAGCACCACCACCTGTGCACATAGAGATAGCAACAAATAAACCGGTCACAATCGTTCCCATAAGAAGACCGCCTAATGCTTTAGGTCCTAGAGTTAAGCCCACAATAATTGGAACTGCAACAGGAAGTAATGAAGGCACAATCATTTCTTTAATAGCTGCTGTCGTTAGCATATCAACGGCGCGAGCATAATCAGGTTTACCTTTACCAGTCATAATGCCTTTGATGGTTTTGAATTGACGTCTTACTTCTTCAACCACCGCACCTGCAGCTCTTCCAACAGCTTCCATGGCCATCGCAGCAAAAAGGTAAGGAATAAGACCACCAATAATTAATCCAATAATAACTAGCGGGTCACTTAGATCAAATGTAGTTGCAATACCGACAGACTCTAATTTATGTGTGTAGTCTGCAAAAAGAACAAGCGCTGCAAGGCCAGCTGATCCAATCGCATAACCTTTAGTGACTGCTTTAGTTGTATTTCCAACTGCATCTAATGGGTCAGTTACATCACGAACGCTCTTAGGTAATCCAGCCATTTCAGCAATACCGCCTGCGTTATCGGTGATTGGACCATAAGCATCTAATGCGACAATAATGCCAGCCATACTTAACATCGATGTAGCCGCAACTGCAATACCATAAAGACCTGCAAGATGATGAGATACGAAAATTGCAATACAAACAGATATTACAGGCAAGGCTGTTGATTTCATTGAAATGCCAATGCCAGCAATAATGTTTGTTGCGTGACCTGTTTTGGAAGCGCGCGCAACGTGCCTTACAGGCTCATAATCTGTACCCGTATAATATTCAGTAATCCATACCAAAGCTGCTGTTAATACAAGGCCTACGATACATGCTTGGAATAAAGCCATAGAGGAAACGTTTACATTTTGGATTGAAACGCCTTCAGGAAATACAAAGTTTGTTACATAGTAGAAAGCTATAAGTGAAAGTCCGCCGGCTACGATGAGGCCTTTATATAAAGCAGGCATTACATTTTTCATTTTAGGTGTAGCTCTTACAAAGAAACATCCAACAATCGATGTCACGATAGATGACGCACCTAATAGAAGTGGATAAATAATTCCGCTTGCACCATTATTTGTAATGACGAGCCCACCAAGGAGCATAGTTGCAATTAAAGTTACCGCATAGGTTTCAAATAAGTCTGCTGCCATACCTGCGCAATCACCAACATTATCACCAACGTTATCTGCAATCACAGCAGGATTTCTTGGGTCATCTTCTGGAATACCAGCCTCAACTTTGCCTACTAAGTCGGCACCTACATCCGCCCCCTTAGTAAAGATACCACCGCCTAAACGGGCAAAAATTGAAATAAGTGAGGAACCAAAAGCGAGCCCAATAAGAGGATTTAAATCAGTTGCATCAGCTCCACCTAGGTACATATAAAACCCTGTGACACCAAGAAGCCCAAGTCCAACCACTAATAAACCTGTAATAGCGCCACCTTTAAAAGCTACATCAAGTGCTGGAACGATCCCTTTTGTAGCGGCTTGTGCAGTTCTAACATTAGCTTTCACTGAGACATTCATACCAATAAAACCGCAAGCGCCGGATAGAAAAGCACCAACGACAAAACCTATCGCAGTATCTTTGGATATAAACAAACCAATTAAAATGGCTAGCACCACACCTACGATCGATATCGCTTTGTATTGTCTTGCGAGGTAGGCTTTTGCCCCTTCTTGGATAGCAAGGGCAATTTCTTGCATTTTTGCATTGCCAGCAGGTAGTTTAAATATCCAAGCGCTCATCACTGCACCATAAAGAATTGCCAATAGCGCTGCGCCAATAATAAGGTTAAGTTCTGACATACATGCTCCTAAATTTTGAAATCTTAAAATGAAAAACTTATGTAATAAATTATCACATTCAATAACTTTGTGACTAGAAAACTACATATTTTAATTACAAATTATCCTGCGAAAAGCATTGACAAGCCGATTAAAAATAATAGACAAGCAAATATTTTTTTTAATGATAAAACAGAAATTTGATGAATCCATTTTGTTGCCAATCTTACAAAAATGAGACTTGAGGATGTTATCAATATAAGTCCAGGGAGATAGATGTAACCGATACTAAATTGAGGGAGTTGACTGACATGTAAGCCATTTTTGATAAATCCGAATGAAGCGCCTAAGCCAATAAATATTCCTAATGAGCTTGAGAGTCCGACCGCAAGTCGCGCTTTAACTTTATGATAAATGAAATAAGGTACAAACATTGTTCCACCTCCAATTCCAATAACGGTCGAGATAGAAGCGATGGCAAATCCATAAATATTAGCAAAAAAAACTGCTGGTAATTGAACAACACTTTTGATTGTAGGTGTCTTTAGAATCTCATAGGCAGCAAAAAAAGTATAGACAATAAAAGCATGTTTAATGAATGCGATATTTAAATGGGGTATGACAAAAGCCATCATAGTTGAACCTAATAAAACCCCAGGAATGTATTGAGTAGCAATCGACCAGTCCATATTATTTCGTTTTGAATGATAGAAGCTTGACACCCCCCCTGTAAAAACAATAGAAGCAAGCGATGTCCCAATGGCCATTAATATCGATTGATCAAAGGTAATTTGATGAAAATGGACTAAGACAAATGTGAGAATAGGTACGATGATAAGGCCCCCGCCAATACCGAGAAGTCCTGATAAAGTCCCGACGATGCTTCCAGCAAGGATGAGGATGATCGCTTCAGTCAGCATTTGTATGATGTTTAATTAATCTAATCAGTCGGTGTCTTAAAGGTGAATCTTCGAGGTTATTTAATAAATTTTCTAAAGCAAATTTAGCTTGAGCAGGAAAGCTTTTATATCGAGGAGGAGTGATTTTGGAATTTTTAATTACTAATTTAATTTTTAAGGATTTTATCGGATTAGCAAAGGGCATCTCTTTTTGAATCCCTTCATTCAAGTCCTTAAGTAGCGTGGACTCAATAAATTTTAATTTGCTCGCAATGCCACTGTTTTCAACGTAAATGGTCAAAATGTCGTCTTGAATCCCGCCGACATGAGATAAAGGGGCTAATTTGCTTGGAGCTTTGTTAGACCATAGCTTTTGATAGCCAGAAATAGAGCGATTTTTCTCTCTAATTAAGGAAAATACTTCACTTTCCAAAAGCTTGTTCACGGGCTTCATAAGTTATAATTATCTATTATTTCAGCTAAATTTTAGATTTCAATGCGAATTATCTTTGTAACAAATAGTACATCAAAGCCAAAAAGTGTCCATTTAGCAACTTTTATTGCCATACTATTTCTGTGCTTTATTGGGTTTATTCAAGGGATTAGCTGGCTTGATTCAAAATATAACGGCGACGTGGAAGAAAAAAAATCATTAATTAACCTGAAGCTTGACCTTAATTTGGGAAGCTTTCAAAAGAATTTAGATATTTATGCAACCCAAATTGGTGAGCTCCAAGCCCGATTGATGCGTATAGATAATCAATCTCAGAGACTTCAAGACTTTGCTAAAGAAAAATTAAAAACAAATGAAAAAATTCCTAAGCCAGCACCAATAAAATCATCTGGCCAAGGCGGTCCTTTTGTTCCTGAAAAGAATTTTACCGAAGCCGAACTCCAATCATTTATTGATAAGTTAACACTTGATATTGAGAGGCATGAAGAGCACTACAATAATTTAGAAGCCATTTATCTAAAACAAAGTGTGTTTAAAGATACTTTGCCAAATGCTTCTCCAGTCAACGCACCTTTTAATTCATCAAGTTATGGTTGGAGAGTGGACCCTTTTTTAGGTGTGAGAGCATTTCATGAAGGATTAGATTTTAGTGCAGATGCTGGCCAGCCTATTAAAGCTACTGCTGCAGGTATAGTGATATCAGCTGAGGTAACGCCTGAGTATGGCAATATGGTAAGAATTTCTCATGGATCTGGGCTTGAAACACGATATGCGCATGCAGCTAAATTATTAGTTAAAGAAGGTGATCGCATTAAAAAGAATCAAGTTGTAGCGTTAGTAGGTAACACTGGAAGGTCGACAGGCCCTCATCTTCATTATGAAATCAGAATGAATGGCGAGTCCTTAGATCCTCGAAAATATCTTCAATATTAATTATTTCAAATTATTTCGACTAAGAATATTCACATTATGTTAAAGACCATTGTTAAGAATTTATTTGGAAGCAGAAACGATAGGCTTCTTAAAGACTACGGCAAAAAAGCCCAGCAAATAAATTTATTAGAAGATGCAACTAAAAAACTTAGTGATGCAGCTTTAAAAGCTAAAACCACTGAATTTAAAAAACGACTTAACGAAGGACAAAAGTTAGATGATTTATTAGTTGAGGCTTTTGCTGTTGTGAGAGAGGCAAGTCGACGCGTATTAGAAATGCGTCACTTTGATGTTCAGCTCATCGGTGGCATGGCACTTCACGATGGAAAAATTTCAGAAATGCGAACAGGTGAAGGCAAGACGCTTGTTGCAACCTTACCGATATATCTTAATGCACTTTTGGGCAAGGGCGTTCATGTAATTACCGTCAATGATTATCTTGCAAAAAGAGATGCGGAATGGATGGGCCAAATTTATAGATTCCTAGGTCTTGAAGTAGGTATTAATTTATCTAATATTTCGAGCGAAGAGAAGAAAAAAGCTTATGAGGCCGATATTACTTACGGTACAAACAATGAATTTGGTTTTGATTACCTAAGAGATAACATGATCTTCTCTAAAGAAGAGCGTGTTCAAAGAAAGCTACATTACGGTTTAGTGGATGAAGTTGACTCGATATTAATTGATGAGGCAAGAACGCCTTTAATCATTTCCGGGCAGGCCGAAGATAATGTAGATCTTTATACTAAAATTAATTTAGTTGTGGCAAAGCTTTCAAAACAAAAAACCGAAGAGGAAAGCGGTGATTATTGGATAGATGAAAAAGCACATCAAGTAATTCTATCCGAGAGTGGCCATGAGAATGTAGAGAAGCTATTAATTAAGGCAGGTCTATTATCTGAGCAATCGAGCTTATATGATGCAACTAATATCTCACTCGTTCACCATGTTAATGCATCATTAAAAGCAAGAAACCTATTCAATAAAGATCAACATTATGTCGTGAAAGACAATGGCATTATTATTGTCGATGAATTTAGCGGAAGAATGATGCCTGGCCGCAGATGGTCAGAGGGTATCCATCAAGCTGTTGAAGCTAAAGAAGGCGTTGAGATACAAAAAGAGAATCAAACGCTAGCCTCTATTACATTCCAAAATTATTTTAGGATGTATGAGAAATTATCTGGTATGACAGGTACGGCTGATACTGAGGCTTTTGAGTTCAATCAAATCTACGGGCTTGAAACCATCATTATTCCGCCACATCGAACCACGCAAAGAAAAGATATGATGGATAAAGTGTATCGCACTTCACAAGAGAGATATGCTGCGGTAATTGAAGATATTAAAGAATGTCAAAAAATTGATCAGCCAGTATTAGTAGGTACTACTTCGATTGAAAATTCAGAGCTTATTTCAGCATTACTTACAAAAGTAAAATTAAAACATCAAGTATTGAATGCAAAACATCATGAAAAAGAAGCGCACATTATTGCGCAAGCAGGTCGTCCGGGGATGATTACTATCGCGACGAATATGGCAGGTCGAGGAACAGACATTGTGCTTGGCGGGAGTATTGAAGCTGATATTCATGAAATTAAGTTAAGCGATAAATTAACTGACAGTAAAAAAGAAAAAGAAATTAAAGAAATTAAGGACGCATGGAAAAAACAAAATAGCTTAGTCGTTAAAGCAGGTGGTCTTCATATTATTGGCACTGAAAGACATGAGTCAAGACGTGTAGATAATCAATTAAGAGGCCGCGCAGGAAGACAGGGGGATCCTGGATCCAGTCGCTTCTATCTATCGTTAGAAGATTCGTTGTTAAGAATATTTGCATCTGATCGAGTATCAGCCATTATGGAAAAGTTAAAAATGCCAGAAGGAGAAGCGATAGAGCATTCATGGGTAACAAAAGCCATTGAAAATGCGCAAAGAAAAGTTGAGGGCCGTAATTTCGATATTAGGAAACAGTTGCTTGAATATGATGATGTTGCGAATGATCAAAGAAAAGTGATTTACGAGCAAAGAAATGAATTGATTGATTCAGACCAAACCGCTGAAACAATTTCAGCAATGAGATCTGATGTTCTTCGTAATCTAGCTCAGAATCATATTCCACAAGGCAGTATGGAAGATATGTGGGATATCCCTTCCTTAGAAAAAGTTTTATTTTTAGACTACGGATTAAGTCTTTCTATCCAAGGATGGATTGAAAAAGAACCTCAGATTGCTATTGAGGAAATTTATGAGAGAGTCATTTCTCTTGCGAATAAGCAATATCAAGAAAAAGAATCTTTAGTGGGTCAGGACGTTATTCGACATTTTGAAAAAACGGTTATGTTACAAAGCATAGATCACCATTGGAGAGAACATTTATCATCTCTTGATCATTTAAGACAAGGCATACATTTACGTTCTTATGCGCAAAAAAATCCTAAACAAGAATATAAGAAGGAGGCCTTTGAATTATTTGGATATCTTCTAGACACAGTGAAGTCCGAGGTCACTCGTATTACGATGGTCGTAAAGATTAAGGACGAAGCTGAAGTCAATGAGATTGACAAAAAAAATAAAGATGAAGTTAAAAAGTCATCAAGCAAAAAAGCCGACATAGAAAATGGTTTGCCTAAAGTGGGTAGAAACGATCCATGCCCATGTGGAAGCAATAAAAAATATAAACATTGCCACGGCACTTTAGAATAGCTAGAGAAAGACTATTGTGATGACTGAATCACCTTGTATCGGCGTTTGTCTTATCAATAAAGAGCACCACTTTTGCGAAGGGTGCTTTAGAAGCCAAGATGAAATTGCTCAGTGGCTAGCGTTAAGCGATGATCAAAAAAAAGAGATTAATGAATTGGCGTCTGAAAGACAAATTAAGCTTATTTCGTTTTAATTTTTAAGTTTTTTCTTATACTCGCATAAATCATAAATAACACAAACATTGCATTTAGGTTGTCTTGCAATGCACGTATATCTTCCATGAAGTATCAAAAGATGATGCGCATCATGCAAAAATTCTTTCGGGGTTAATTTAATTAATTTTTTTTCTACCTGAAGTACATTTTCTCCCGGTGCTAAATTAATGCGATTTGCGATCCTAAATATATGGGTGTCTACTGCAATAGTTGGCTCGTGAAAAATAGTGTTTAAAATTACGTTCGCAGTTTTTCTTCCTACACCAGGAAGTGCTTCTAGTGCTAATCGATCCTGAGGGACTAGCCCTTCAAATTCGGCATCGATAATCTTTGCAGTTTCAAGTATGTTCTTAGCTTTTGTTTTATATAGCCCAATTGTTTTTATACAAAGCTCAATATCCTTTAATTGCATTTGAGCAAGTCGTTTTGCGTTAGGTGCTTTATTGAACAACAACAAAGTTGCTTTATTGACTGATTTGTCAGTAGCTTGGGCAGATAATATGACTGAGATTAGAAGCTGGAAGGGTGTCTGATAAATAAGCTCTGTCGTAGGATGGGGTGTGGCTTTAGATAGCAACTCAAAAATCTTAAATCGCTTTTGAGGGTTCATGAGGAAAGCTACTAGCGTGCTTCGATATGATTTTTTAATGCAATGAGGCAAGCTAAACTAATAAAAGCTCCTGGGGGAAGAATTGCTAAAAGAAATCCTGGGTAGTCACTAAAAAAATGAATGACAAGATTGCTTGCTGAAGATCCGAAGATAAGGTCAATGCCAGATAACAAGGTACCTTTACCAAAAATTTCTCTCAAAGCACCAAGCACGGCTAGCACCATTGCTAAACCAAGTCCCATATAAAGACCATCGAAAAAAGAAGGGGCTGTATCATTTTTTGCCGCAAAAGATTCAACGCGTGCTAACACAATACAATTAGTTACAATAAGAGGGATAAAAATGCCTAAAGCTTTATAGAGCGGTTCTATAAAAGCGTGAATACTAAAATCAATGATTGTCACAAGTGCCGCTATGATGAGAATAAAAACAGGAACTCGAATTTCTGTGGGTACAAATTTTCTAATAGGAGATATAGAACCATTAGATAAAGCCATGACAAGGGCAGTAGCAATACCAAGGCTCAAGCCATTCACCACAGAGGTTGTCACTGCTAGTGTTGGGCATAGTCCAAGGAGTTGAACTAATCCGGGATTTTGTTTCCATAATCCATCTATTGCAATTTTTTTAATATCACTCATGACGCAAATAGCCTTTTTTTATTTTCTTTGACATAAAGAAGACTTTTATAGGTAGATTTAATGACAGCTCTGGAAGTAATGGTTGCCCCGGACACATAGTCAAAATCACCACCATCCTTTTTTACTGCCCATTCTTTTTCTCCCATTTCATCTAGAGATTTAAGATTAAAGTTTTTAATCCAATGACTTTTGTCAACTTCAATATAATCGCCTAAACCAGGCGTTTCTTTATGTGTAATCACTCTTACACCTAATATTTTATCTTTTTGGTCAACACCCACAAGGGTTTTTATTTCGCCACTATAACCATCGGGAGCTATCGTTTCAATAATCACTGCAATAACCTGATTATTTTTTTTTGCACGATATATATCAATATTTTTTTTGTTTCCGATTAGCGGATTAGGCTCAACAGAAATTGTATCCTTCACTAAATTATTATCATAAAGATTAGACGGAACCACTTGATTTAAAAACATACGCTTTGCTCTTGCATCACTTTCTTCAATAGGAGTTTTTGTGAGGAAATAAGAAATACTCAAAGCTGCTGAAGCAACCAAAGAAAATATAATCATAGCTGATGCAGTTATTGAAACTTTTTTAAAGGAGTCTTTAAACATAAAGTTATTTATGACCGAAAATTCGAGGTTGAGTTAGGCTGTCTATTAGGGGTACAAAAATATTCATAATCAATACAGCAAAAGCAATACCTTCTGGATAACCACCAAAAATTCGAATAATGAAGACCAATAGCCCTATTGCAATACCAAAATATATTTTCCCTTTAGGAGTTGTGGGACCGCTTACAGGATCCGTAATAATAAAAAAGGCACAGAGAATGCTTCCGCCACTCATAACATGAAATAGTGGTGAGGCATAGGTATCGGGAGCAATACTATAAAATATTGACGCTATGATAAATAAGCTTGCTAAGAATGAAACTGGTAAATGCCATGAAATAATTTTCTCCTTAAGCAAATAAAGTCCACCTGCAAGATATCCTAGACTAATCAATTCCAAACCCTTACCTCCAAGAAAGCCAAATATTTTGTTTTGCTGAATGACGCTTAATGGTTGGTTTAAGGTAAGTTGGGTCTTAATGTAATCAAGAGGTGTTGCAGAGCTCATAGCATCAATTGTTTCTTTAGATAATAAACTACTATTCATAATAATTTTGATTTGATCAAACCACTCAATATTATTTTCAATGAGTGAGTTGGGTATTTGCCATTGACTCATAATTAAAGGAAAAGAAATAAGTAAAATTGCATATCCCAACATAGCTGGGTTAAATAAGTTATAGCCAAGTCCACCATAAACATGTTTACCGAAGGTGATGCAAAGAAGCGTGCCTAACACGATAATCCACCAAGGGGCGATCGATGGAATAGACAGGGCAAGAAGCCACGCAGCTACGAGACCACTGCCATCCAAAATAAATACCTTGATCGGAAGTTTTCTGATTGCAAGAATAGCGCTTTCAGTCAATATCACAGTGAGTGACGCTAGAAAAATATTTAAAATGACGCCAAGCCCATATGCATAAACATATAAAGCGATACCAGGAATTAAAGCGAGTAAAACTTTGAACATAATGACGCTTACTGAGGGAGCATCTACAATATAAGGCGATCTATTATCCATATTAATTTTTTATATTTTCTTGTTGGGTTTGTTTAACTCTTTCCATGGCCGCTGCAATTGTTGATTTTTTCTCATCATCAGCTTGCTTCTCATTAGCCCCTAGAGCTTTTTGTGCATTTCTTTCAGCACGTTCTTTTTTCTCCCTTTCTATTCTTGCAAGCCTAAAATCATTTCTCTCTCTAGCAGTGTTTGCAGCTTCTTTTGATTTGTCTTGAGCAATAATCTCACTTTTTGCATATCTATAAAACTGAACAAGAGGAATGTTGCTTGGACATACATAAGTGCAGCAGCCACATTCAATACAGTCGAATAAATTGTAATCTCTGGCTTTTTCAAGCTGAGAAGATTTTGAAAACCAATATAGCTCTTGAGGTTGTAAGTTGACCGGGCAGGCATCTGCACATCGAGCACATCGAATACAAGGCATCACAGGTTTTGGAGCAGGGAATAATTCTGGCGAACTTTCAATGACACAATTCATTGCTTTTGTCACAGGTACATGAATTGATGGCAAATCAAATCCCATCATAGGGCCGCCCATAATAAATTTTTTGGTTTTATTAGAAGAGCCACCTGCAGCAGCTATTAATTCTGATAAAGGTGTTCCGAATAATACCTCATAATTTTGAGGGGCTTTAACAGCCCCTGTAATTGTTACAACGCGACTGATCGATGGTTCTCCTAATTCAAGATATCTATAGATAGCTGCTACTGTAGCTACGTTAAATACTTGAATACCTAAATCTACAGAACGCTTTTCTTTCGGAACCTCAATACCCATTAAGAGGTAAATGAGTCTTTTTGCATCCCCGCTTGGATACACAGTTGGAACCACTTTAATTTCAATAGTCGTTTTTTGAGCTGCTTTTTTTAGCGCTTCATAGGCTTCAATCTTGTTGTTTTCGATACCGACTACACACTCTTTTGCATCAAGGATAGTTTGGGCAATTAATGCTCCTTGAATAATTTCATCAGCTCTTTCTCTCATTAACATATCGTCACAAGTGATAAATGGTTCACACTCGGCAGCATTGATGACCAAAGTATTGATGGGTTGACTTTGATTTATTTTTAATTTCATGTGGGTTGGAAATACTGCACCACCTAAACCTACAATCCCTGACTGAGAAAGCGCTTCGATTAATTTAGTGCGGTCTAGTTTTTTCCATGAGATAGGCTTTTTTTCAACCCATGTATCTTTAAAATCCGGTTCGATTGTGATACAAAAATCAGGCAGGCCCGATGGATGGGGTAGTATTTCTTCGCTAATCTTTAAGATCTTCCCAGATGTGGGTGCATGGATCGAGGCAGAAATATTACCATCAGCTTCAGCAATAATTTGACCTTTAAGGACTTGATCGCCGGGTTTAACTTTAAGCTTTGCAACACGACCTACATGCTGTCTTAATGGAAGTACTAATTTTTTTGGAATAGGCAATCTTCCAATAGGTAAATTTGTTGATAGCGATTTATTTTCATTGGGGTGAACGCCACCGTTAAATTTAAAAATATTTTTAAATTGCATATAGCTTAAGCCCCATTAGCGTTTTGAATGTTATAGACAGGGTATTTCCATTTCCATGATTGAGAATTTTCAAGGACAGGCTCCATGGTGATGCAATCGACCGGACAAGGAGGTAAACATAATTCGCATCCTGTGCACTCGCTCGCAATGATGGTATGCATTTGTTTCGCAGCACCTAAAATAGCATCAACCGGACACGCTTGAATACAAAGAGTACAACCAATACAAGTTGATTCATCAATCAAGGCAACTGATTTTGGTTTTTGTACACCATGCTCTTGATTGAGCGGTTTAAATTCAACACCCATCAGCTCTGCTAATGCTTTAGCGCCGGTATCGCCCCCTGGAGGGCATTGATTAATATCAGCCTCACCTTTAGCAATAGCAGTTGCATAGGGTTTACAGCCGGGGTAGCCACATTGACCACATTGTGTTTGTGGAAGTATCGCGTCAATTCTTGCGACCATGGGGTCGCCATCTACCTTAAATTTAATCGCTGAATAACCTAAGACCAATCCCAAAAGGACAGCAAGAAAAATCATAACAAGAAGTGCGGTAAACATTAGCGATCCAAACCTGCAAAACCCATAAATGCCAGACTCATAATGGACGCTGTGACAAGAGCTACGGCAGTGCCTTTGAAGGCAGTTGGTATTTCAGCACCATCTAGGCGCTCTCTTAATGATGCAAATAGAATGAGTACTATTGAAAAACCAATCGCACCCCCAAAGCCAAATAATGCAGACTCTATAAGTGTCTGACTTGATTGCGCGTTCAAAAGAGGAATGCCTAATACAGCGCAATTAGTGGTGATAAGAGGGAGAAAAATACCTAATACTTGATAGAGTAAGGGGAAGTTTTTTTCCATCAGCATCTCAGTAAACTGAACAACGCCTGCAATGACTACAATAAATGAAATGGTTCTTAAGTAGATAAGATCATTAGGTTCAAGAAGATAGTGATTAATCGCCCAGCTAGTCATTGAGCCTATAGTTAATACAAAAGCAGTGGCAGCAGACATGCTGATTGATGTTTCTAGTTTCTTAGATACCCCCATAAAAGGGCAAAGCCCTAATATTTTCACTAACACGATATTGTTGACCAATACCGTGCTAATGATGATTAAGAAATAGTGTTGGATCATAAAGATAAATTATACGTTTAAAATTGCTTAAAATATTGATAGGTCAGTTCTCTGACTGTTAAGTCCTTTGGAAGTTTAGGATCTTTTTATTAGCTGAAATATACCAATAATTCTATATTACTTCAAAGAATAAAGTTTTATAGTAATATAACTATTTTATATATAGTAAATGATCAATTTTTTTGGTGTTTAGCTATTTAAGTTAAAATAGCGACTTTACTAATTAATAGCCAATCTCATGTCACCTCAAGGCAGTATTGTTGCAATTGTTACCCCTATGTTTCCTGACGAAAGTCTTGATATCGAAGCGCTTCATGGGTTAATTGACTTTCATATTAATGAAGGTACAGATGGTATTGTTATTGTGGGTACAACAGGCGAATCACCCACAGTGAATTATGAAGAACATTGTCAGCTTATTGAAACGACGGTTAAGTACGCTAATAAAAGAATTCCAGTCATAGCGGGTACAGGCGCTAACTCTACACAGGAAGCCATAGACCTTACAAAAGAAGCGAAACGCTTAGGTGCGGATGCTTGTTTGTTAGTCACACCTTATTACAACAAGCCAAATCAAGCAGGACTTTTGCAACACTTTACTAAGATTGCTAATGAGGTTGCTATTGATCAAATTCTTTATAACGTTCCTTCCAGAACAGGCTGTGATTTACAAAACGATACAGTATTAAAATTGAGCGAAATTCCTAATATTGTTGGCGTTAAAGATGCAACAGGAGATATGACTCGGGGTATAGATCTGATTAAGAGATTACCATCTCATTTTTCAATATTAAGTGGGGATGATGCTACCGCTTTGTCCTTTATGCTTCTTGGTGGCAAGGGGGTTATTTCTGTCACAGCAAATGTCGCCCCTAAATTAATGCATGAAATGTACGCATGTGTCATGTCTAAACAGAACGAAAAAGCTATCGAAATCAACCAGCAATTGTTTTCCCTTCATACAAATCTATTTATAGAGTCGAATCCAATCCCTGTAAAATGGGCACTTAAAATTATGGGTCTTATTAAAGAAGGTATTCGATTACCTTTAGTGGAACTTAATCAAGAGCATCACAAAATTATTCAAACTGCTATGAAGGAAGCTCATATTCAATGAAATTACTCGCGCAAAGCAAATGGTTCTATGCATTACCGTTATTTTTACTCTTGAATGGCTGCGAAAATATTCCTTTTGTAGAGCGAGTCACAGCGCCTGATTATAAAGCGACTGGTAGATCTCGCCCACTAGAAGTGCCTCCTGATTTAACTTCAGCTACAACAAATGATGCATATGCAATCCCTGGTTCCACAAGTTATTCAGATTTTAAAAATGGGCAGCAACAAGATAATGGCCAGCCAAAAATTTTACCTAATCCAGAGGGGATGAAGATTGTAAAAGCAGGGGCTCAAAGATGGCTCGTCGTTAATGCGCCTGCTGAGAAAATTTGGCCTTTGATTCGTGACTTTTGGATAGACATGGGATTTGCCGTAAAAAAAGAAAATCCAGAAGTAGGTGTCATGGAAACTGAGTGGATTAAAGAAGGTGATCTTATGACCAATGATAATAAGGGAACACTTGATAAATTTGACGCATGGCTTGATTCACTTGCATCAGGAACGGCTAACCGTAAAAAGTTTAGAACTCGGCTTGAGCGCGGTCTTCAAGATGGGACAACTGAAATTTATATGACGCACCGAAGTGTTGATACTGCTCCAGATGACGGTAAAGAAAAAATTCGGACGCCCTACGGAGTTGTGGATATGGGCTATAAAAATGACTCAAAATCTAAAGAAGATTCAAAAGTCGATTCTAGATCTGATGAGTTAGATGCTGAACTTTTACGAAGACTCATGGTGAAACTCGGCCTCGCAGATAAGCGAGCAAAAGAAATTATTGCCGCACCTATCAGCCAAAAGAGAGCTGAAATTAAAAAAGAGGCAGATGGAAGCTCCTCAGTCGAAATTCAAGATCCATTTGACCGCGCGTGGCGCAGAGTTGGCTTGGCATTAGATATCATTGGATTTGTGATCGAAGATAAAGACAGATCAAACGGAATCTATTTTGTAAAATATGCTGATGTTGATATTGATGACAGTCCTAAGAAGAAAAAAGGCGTTCTAGACTCTCTTATGTTCTGGAGTGACGACGATAAAAAAGATAAGCAAGCTAAAGATACCAGTCAAACCAAAGAAAAGCCTTTATCTGAAAGGCTGAAATTCTGGGGCGGTAGTGACAAAGAAAAAACTAATCCAGAAAAACAATATCGCATTAAAATTATCTCTATAGATAACGGTGGCTCTCAAGTTGTGATTGAGTACCAGGACGGTAAGAAAAATACGTCTTCTACCGCAAATCGAATCATCTCGCTTCTTTATGATCAATTAAAATAAAGATGCAATTCGCATCTTTAGGTAGCGGAAGTGCTGGCAATTCATTTGTAGTTAAGCAAAACAAATCACTATTAATGGTGGATTGCGGTTTTGCAATTCAAGATGTCGTATCTAGATTGGATCGACTTAACGAGACCCCTGAAAGTATTACAGGCATTCTCTTAACTCATGAGCATGAAGATCACGTCAAAGGCGCTTTTAAACTAGCAAACAAATTTAAGATTCCCATTTGGCTTTCCTACGGCACATATAAAATGTGTGAAAAACATATGATTAAATCTTATGAAATTGATTTTCATATGATTGATAGCCACAATGCATTTGAAATAGAAGACTTTACAGTACAGCCCTTTCCAGTTCCTCATGATGCAAGAGAGCCTACTCAATTTACATTGAGCGACGGCAATCGTAAATTAGGCATTTTAACGGATACAGGCTCTTCAACGCCTCATATCGAAAATATGCTCCAGCACCTCGACGCTCTCATTATTGAATTTAATCACGACCTTAATTTGCTTGAATCAAGCGAATATACATTTAGCCTTAAGAAAAGAATCAGTGGCAAATTGGGTCATTTAGACAATCAAACAGCAGCGGATATTTTGGGAAAAATTCAATTTAAACAATTAAAGCATCTCGTGGCAGCTCATCTTAGCGAGAAAAACAATACTGAGAATTTAGTGAAAGAAGCTATTGTAGGAAAAATAGGATGCGAACGGGACTGGATAAAGATTGCAACGCAAGCCGATGGGACGTCGTGGCAAGTGATATAAAAAAAGCCGGTTAGAAACCGGCTTTTTTATTAAAAGAATAGATTAATTATCTATTATTTAGCTTCAGCAGCAGGAGCAGCTTCAGCAGCTGGAGCTGCATCAGCAGCAGGAGCAGCTTCTTCTTTTTTGCCGCAAGCAGTTAAACCAATAGCTAATAGTAAAGCGATAAGTAGTGAACGTGTCATTTTTAATCCTTAAAATTAATGTTGAATTCGGGGTCTATGAACGACTCCCTAGCAAATATTCTACAACAAAATAAGCGAGATAGTTAATATTATTGAATAAAATCAATAAATCCCGAGAGATAGAGGGGTAGCAAGACTATCCCCAAAGCGTTCAAATCCTTTTTGTTCAAAGTAGACTTGATTGAGATTTCTCTATCATTTGCAAGTTGCTTTAGATACATGATGCTCTTCTTATCAGCCTCAATCAGTTCACCATTGATAAAAAAGTTATTTTTTATAAAAAGCATTCTTGTTTTTGGATTAAGTTTCAGCGGTTTTTTTATAAGATCTTTTATAAAGACTTCAGCTGTCATAGATTTGGAAGTCTCGAAAACAGCACCTTCGATTGGCTCTGTGAGTAGTTGACCAATAAAATTATTTATTGAGTTTGTATTCCAGCGTAATTGATTAACAATCCGCTGAATTTTTTTAATCATATTCGAATTAATTTCAGCTGGATTTTTTTGAAGATTTAAATTCGGATCTCTGTAAAGATCATTTTTATTTGTAATGAGGTTATCTTGAATGAAATCTAAAAATTTAGATTGGATCTCAAATGTACCAGGCGCTCTGAAGCCAATAGAATAAGTGAGGCAATCATCACTCTGAGATACGCCCCAGTGACCCACATTTGGTGGTAAATAGAGTAAATCTCCGGGCTTAAGTACCCACGTATTTTTGACCTTAAAATTAGTAATGATCTTAATAGCTGATTTTTTATCTAAAGAAAATTTCTTTTGCTCGCTGATTTTCCATTCTCTTTCGCCTTTTGCCTGAAATAGAAATACATCATAAGAGTCAAAGTGAGGGCCGACACTACCTTTTTTTGTAGCAAAGCTTACCATCAAATCATCAAGACGAGCATAAGGTATAAATTTGAAAAGATTTAAAAATGACTCAGCAAAAGGAAGATGATGGTTCATATTTTGAACAAGTATTGTCCAGGGCGTGTTAATTTTTTTAGGGAGATCTAATTTTTTAAAAGGACCATACTTGACTTGCCAAATACCCCGTTTGAATTCAATCAGACGAGATATTGCATTTTCGTTTTGCGCTATTCTAAAAAGATCTTTTTCTGTAATTGGGGATTTGAAATTCTTAATAGCATCCCTAATTAAAAGAGGTTTTTTTTGCCAATATTTTTTTAGGAAGACATCGTTAGATATTTTTCCTAGAATATGATTTTTACGATCTAATCGCATAATATTTATTTAGCCTTATAACTTCCTAAGTTAAAATAACAGTGTTATGAGCCACCTATTAATTCGTTCGCTATTATTTAAGTTTGATGCAGAATTTTCGCATGACTTAACCCTTAAGGCACTATCTCTTTCTAATAAAATGGGTTTGCTGAGTTTCTTAAAAGCCCCTCATCCCTCTAAGCTCAGAACTGTCATGGGAATTCCCTTTCAAAATCCTGTGGGACTCGCTGCAGGCCTAGATAAGAATGCAAGCCATATTGATGCCTTAGGTAAATTAGGTTTTGGTTTTATTGAAGTTGGAACCATCACCCCAAGACCTCAACCAGGCAACCCAAGACCTCGATTATTCAGGTTGCCTGAGGTTCAGGGCATTATTAACCGTTTTGGCTTTAACAACATAGGTGTAGATGCTGCAGTTGAAAATATAAGATTGAGTAAATATAAAGGCGTACTTGGAATTAATATCGGTAAGAATTTTGATACCCCTATAGAAAGAGCCGCTGAGGATTATATTTTATGTATGAAAAAGGTATATCAGTACGCAAATTATATTGCAGTCAACATTTCTTCACCTAATACAAAAAATTTAAGAGATCTCCAGGAAACCAAAGCGCTTAATATTTTATTAGGCCAACTTAAACAAGAGCAAGCTAGATTGAATGATTATTATGGGCGCTATGTACCTATTGCATTAAAAATTTCACCTGACTTAACACCTAAGCATTTGGATGCAATATCGAAAAGCATTATCAAAAATAGAATTGATGGAGTCATAGCGACTAATACAACTGTTAATAGAGATTCGGTAAGTGATCTTGATAATGGAAAAGAAGCTGGCGGCATGTCAGGCAAGCCTTTATTTAATATGTCCAACTCAATTATTCGCGAGCTTTATTTAAGGCTTCAAGGAGAAGTTCCAATTATTGGTGTGGGCGGTATATCTTCTGGAGAAGATGCAGCAGAAAAAATAAATGCAGGTGCTGAGCTTGTTCAAATGTATTCAGGCCTAATTTACCAAGGAAGAAAGCTCATTCTTGATGCTTGCCATTCCATTGGTTAATGATATTGATTAAACCAAGGTTATATACCTATAGGCGCTGTCCTTATGCCATTCGATCAAGACTGGCCTTGCATCAAGCTAATATTGATTATGAATCTATAGAAATTTCACTCAAAGATAAATCAAGCGAATTTTTAGCATTAAGCCCTAAAGGAACAGTTCCCGTATTGGTAGATGTAAATGGCGAAGTCATCGAAGAGAGTCTGGAAATTATGTTATGGGCTCTAAACCAAAACGATCCAGCATGTTGGCTTTTAAATGATGAGAATACTAGCTGTACACTCATTGATGAAAATGATCTTAATTTTAAGAAAAATTTAGATAGATATAAATATGCCGATCGTTTTCCAGAGCATTCGAAAGAGTACTATCGCTCTCAATGTGAAATTTTTCTGAATTTATTAAACGACAAATTACAAACTAATCATTACTTAATGGCAGAAAGAATAACTTTTGCTGATGTAGCAATCTTTCCATTTATAAGACAATTTGCATTGGTAGATGAGGATTGGTTTTTAAATTCTAAGTATCAAGAATTAAAAAAATGGCTAAACGATTTTAAAAACACCGAAATGTTTCAAGAGGTGATGAAGAAGAATTAAGACTCTTGAAGAATGGCTTTATTTTCTTCTTCGAAAATTAATTTCACTTTGTCATTGCTATCAATATCAATGATTACATTGCCACCATTAGTGAGTTTACCAAAGAGTAGTTCATCTGCAAGGGCCTTTCTGATTGTATCTTGAATGAGGCGAGACATGGGTCTTGCTCCCATACTTGGGTCAAAGCCGTTTTTGGCTAGGTATGTTTTGAGAGGCTCCGTGAAAGTTGCGTCTACTTTTTTCTCATGTAACTGATCTTCAAGCTGCATCAAGAATTTGTCGACAACTTTTAAGATGACATCATGACTGAGAGGCGCGAATGATACAGTTGCATCAAGTCTATTTCTAAATTCAGGTGTAAATAAGCGTTTGATTTCCGCTTGCTCATCACCCATTTTTTTAGACTGTGTAAATCCCATAGAAGTTTTTGATAAAGACTCTGCACCAGCATTGGTTGTCATAATCAGGGTAACGTTTCTGAAGTCTGTTTTTCTTCCGTTACTGTCTGTTAAAGATCCATGATCCATCACTTGCAGGAGAATATTAAAGATATCAGGGTGCGCTTTTTCAATCTCATCAAGAAGAAGAACGCAATAAGGTTGTTTATTGACAGCTTCCGTCATTAAGCCACCTTGCTCGAATCCAACATAACCTGGTGGGGCCCCAATAAGTCTTGATACTGCATGCCTTTCCATATACTCACTCATATCGATACGAACGAGTTCAATCCCTAGGATGTAAGCCAGTTGGCGAGCTACTTCTGTTTTTCCAACACCTGTTGGTCCGCTAAAAAGGAAATTACCTATAGGCTTATTTGGAACGCCCAATCCACTTCTTGTCATTTTTATAGCGCTAGATAAATTTTCAATCGCTTTATCTTGACCAAAAATAACCGCTTTAAGATCGCGCTCGAGATTTTTTAGAGCATGCTTATCGTCATTGGAAATATTTTTTGGAGGAATCTTAGCAATCTTAGCTACGACTTCTTCAATTTCTTTGTTAGTGATTACTTTCTTCTGTTTATTTTTTGGAAGTATTCTCTGAGCAGCACCTGCCTCATCAATGACATCAATCGCTTTATCAGGAAGATGCCTATCATTAATATATTTTGCAGAAAGTTCGGCTGCACTATGAATTGCTGCAACAGAATACTTTACGTTGTGATGTTTTTCAAACCTAGTTTTAAGGCCTTTAAGAATATTGATCGTATCAAGAATGCTTGGCTCATTAACATCAATTTTTTGAAATCTTCTTGCGAGCGCATGATCTTTTTCGAAAACCATTCTATATTCTTGGTAAGTCGTCGCACCAATACATTTAATAGTTCCATTTGATAATGCTGGTTTAAGAAGGTTAGATGCATCAAGCGTTCCTCCGCTTGCAGATCCAGCCCCTATGAGTGTGTGAATTTCATCAATAAATAAAATAGCGTCTTTATGTTCATTGAGTTGCTTCATCACAGATTTGAGTCTTTGCTCAAAATCTCCCCGGTATTTCGTGCCTGCTAACAATGTGCCCATATCGAGCGAGAATATGGTTGTACCTTCTAGGATGCTAGGCACTTCTTTGTCTACAATTCTTTTTGCAAGTCCTTCAGCAATTGCAGTCTTTCCAACACCGGCTTCACCTACCAAAAGAGGATTGTTTTTTCTTCTTCGGCAGAGAGTTTGGATGACTCGCTCAATTTCTGAATCTCGACCAATCAGAGGATCAATTTTTCCAGCTAAAACCATCTTATTAAGATTAACCGTGTAAGTTTCTAGAGCTTTGCTACTGGATGATTCCTGATCACTTTCTTGTTCTGTAGATGGTTTAGGAGTTTCACCCTCATTTAATTTTGATACTCCATGCGCAATAAAATTAACAACATCAAGTCGTGTTACACCTTGCTGATGGAGAAAGTAAACTGCATGTGAATCTTTTTCGCCATAAATTGCAACTAATACATTTGCTCCATTGACTTCTTTTTTGCCAGAGGATTGCACATGAAGCATTGCTCTTTGAATGACTCTTTGAAATCCAAGTGTGGGCTGTGTATCAACTTCATCTTCGCCAGATATAGTTGGCGTATGTTCGTCGATATATTGAGTTAATTCATTTCTGAGAATTTCAACATTTGAGCCACAGGCTTTAAGCACTTCTGCTGCAGAAGGATTATCAAGCATAGCAAGAAGCAAATGTTCAACCGTAATAAGTTCGTGACGCTTTTGTCTCGCATCCATAAATGCCATATGCAGGCTTACTTCGAGTTCTTGAGCTATCATAATTTAAATTTAATCAATTCTTTCAATAATACATTGCAAAGGATGTTGGTGTTCTTTAGCATAGTTTAGCACTTGATTCATTTTTGTTTCCGCAATATCTATAGGGAATATTCCACATACACCCAAGCCCTCTGTATGTATTTTTAACATTATACGAGTAGCCTCATCAACACTTTTATTAAAAAAACGCTGAATTGTATTCACAACGAATTCCATAGGCGTAAAGTCATCATTCAGTATAATAACTTTATACATGCTAGGAAGTTTAGTCTTAGCTTTCTTTGGACTAAGCTTTAGGTCTTCAGTTGCATTTACTTTTGGCATGAGCTAATCCCTATTTATTATTGTGATTAAAAAAAATAAAAACTCAAGCAATTCTTCAGGAGAATTTTAAAAAAATTACGACAGAGGATAGATTTTTATGCTCTTTACAATTCGGTCGTGAGACTGAAGAACTTCCATAGTATGGTTGGCAATTTTGAAACTTGTATTCGGTTCTGGGATATCTTCAAAGTATTCTAACACCAAGCCATTCAATGTCTTAGGCCCGTCAATTGGGAATTGAAGATCCAATTTTTTATTAAGTGTTCGAATCGTTACACTGCCATCTACAATCCAACCCCCATCTTCGTCTTGAGTAAATTTAGATGATTTCGCAAGAAAATCTAAGTTAAATTCGCCCACAATTTCTTCTAAAATATCCTCAAGGCTTATAAGGCCAATAAATTCGCCATGCTCATTTACAATTAAACCAATTCTTTCTTGCCTGTCCTGAAAGTGCTGCATTTGAGTGTATAAAGGTGTGCCAGATGGAATAAAGTAAGGCTCTGAAATAAGCTCTTTTAAATCATCCTTTGTAATTTTATTTAAAGCATCATGCATATTAAGTTGCTTAATAATTTTTTGAGTATTAAGTAACCCTAAGATACTGTCGGGCGAATTTGTTTTCACCAGTATTCTGCTGTGCTGGAAAGTAAGTAATTTTTGAATAATTTCTTCATCCATTAAGTCAAAATCAATTGTTTCAACAAAAGTATGCGGAATCATAATGTCGTCTACCGTGATACGCTCGAGCTCAAATACATTAAGTAGTATTTTGCGATGCTGATTCGGAATGAATTGACCTGCTTCAGAAATAATACTTCTTAATTCATCCATTGATATTGCATGAAGATTATTATTCAAATCAATTTTGACATTAAATATTTTTACAAAACTTAATACAAAAAAGTTTACTACTGCCACAATTGGATAAAGAATTTTTAAAAGAGGGTAGAGGATATAGCCACAGAAAAATGCAAATCGTTCTGGCTTGGATGCTGCAATAACTTTTGGAGATACTTCACCAAAAATGAGAATTAAGAATGTGGTCACTAAGGTTCCAGCCATAAGTGCTATTTGACCTTCTCCATAGAGCCGCACTGTAATAATAGTCACAATCATTGCAGACGCTGCACTTGCAAATTCTTTACAAAGGAGAATGACGCCTAAAAGCTTTGCAGGCGAAGAGAGTAATTTATTTGTGAGTATTGCGGCATGATTGCCTTGAGAGACTAAATGTTTTAATCGATAGCGGTTGAGTGTCATTAAGCTTGTTTCAGCAAGCGAGAAAAAAGCAGCAATAGCTAGCAAAGCTATAAGAATGACAAATTGATAACTAATAGAAAGGGTATTCAAAGTTTAAAAAAACTTATGGATTAATTTCTTGTGACGTATCTTCTTTGGATTGATCTGGAACGAGATTGCGCTGAGATACACCAAGCCACATTGCAACTGGACATGCGACAAGCACTGATGAATAGATGCCGAATAAAATACCAATAGTTAATGCAAGAGCGAAATTATGAAGTGTTTCTCCGCCAAAAAATAACATCGAGCACACCATTGTTTGAGTCATAAGATGTGTGATGACAGTGCGAGACATTGTTCTTGTGATTGCATTGTCAATGACTTCAACCACATTCGCTTTTCTCATTTTTTTAAAGTTTTCTCTGACGCGATCAAAAACCACAACCGATTCATTTACAGAATAACCTAATACAGCAAGGATAGCTGCGAGGACAGTGAGGTTAAATTCCCATTGGAAAAATGCAAAGAAGCCTAAAATAATAATGACATCGTGCATATTGGCAATAATGGCAGCAACTGCAAAACGCCATTCAAATCTTAATGCGAGATAAGCAATAATTCCAAAACATACAAGAAGGAGAGCGAGCGCGCCATTTGCATAGAGCTCTTCCCCAACTTGCGATCCGACAGACTCTACCCTTTGTATTTTTGTATCTTTATCACTTTCAATAAGAGCTGCTGATACTTTTTCTGATAATTGAGCGATAGATAAATCTTGTCGAATAGGTAAGCGGATTAATACATCTTTACTTGTACCAAAGTTTTGTACTGTCGTGTCTTTAAGATCAATTTTATCCATGACTTGACGAATCTTATCGATATCTGCTGGATGGCTATAACTTACTTCCATCAGTGTGCCACCAGTAAAATCTACACCAAGATTAAGGCCTTTAATGCTTAAAAAGAGGACAGCAATAATAAACGTAATGAGAGAAATGGTCGTGGTTAATCGACCATAACTCATAAAAGGAATATCTTTTTTTATTCTAAATAATTCCATAATTAATCTTCTTTCGGCCTATAGATTTGACCAATAGACAATTTATCAATTTTGCGACGATAACCATACATAATATTGACAAGCGCTCTTGATACTAAAATAGCACTGAACATAGAAGTTAAAATACCTAATACGTGAACAACAGCAAACCCTTTAATAGGACCTGTACCAAACATGAATAAGGCGAGACCTGCAATTAATGTCGTGACATTCGAGTCGAGAATAGTATCAAAAGCCCGATCATAGCCAGCATGAATACTTGCTTGCGGCGTATTGCCATTTCTAAGTTCTTCCCTAATTCTTTCATTAATGAGTACATTTGCATCAATCGCCATACCTAATGCCAAGGCAATCGCTGCTAGTCCAGGAAGTGTTAGGGTCGCTTGAATAATAGATAATAAAGCGACGAGTAATAATAAATTTACAGCAAGCGCAAAAATAGAAACGCCACCAAAGGCCATGTAGTAAATAATCATCATGATTGAAATAGCTGCAAAACCCCATAAAGTGGAGTGAACACCGCGCTTAATATTTTCTTCCCCCATGCTAGGACCCACTGTTCGCTCTTCAATAATTTGCATTGGTGCTGCCAAAGCCCCAGCCCTTAATAAAAGAGATATATCAGTAGCCTCTTGAGGACTATTCATACCAGAAATTTGTACTCGACCACCACCAATTTCCTGTTGGATGACAGGCGCTGTCACAACTTCCGTTTGTCCTTTTTCTACAAGAAGAATAGCTAAACGCTTACCTACATTTTCTCGCGTGACTTGTTTAAATATGTTTGAGCCTCTTCCGTCTAGCGTGACATGTACAACAGATCTTCCTGATTGTTGATCAACACCAGGCCCAGCATCTGTGATTCTTTCACCTGTCAGTAATACGTTTTTCTTAACGAGAATGGGTCTACCGTCTCTGTCTTTAAAAAGATCGTCACCAAAAGGTGCATTCCCTTTTTGAGCGCTTTCTAATGTAGCGATATCTGTTTTATCTTCATCGACTAATCTGATTTCGAGTGTCGCTGTTCGGCCAAGAATTTCTTTGGCTTTTGCTGTGTCTTGAACGCCCGGGAGTTGCACCACGATTCGGTCTAAACCTTGTTGTTGAATGATAGGCTCTGCAACGCCAAGTTCGTTAATGCGGTTATGAAGTGTTTGTAAGTTTTGTTTAAGCGCAAATTCTTGAATTTTTTTCTTGCCCATTTCACTCATACTAATGTCAAGCGCTTTATCTTTACCAACCGATGATTCATTGACCATTAAATCTGGATAATTTACTTTGATAAGTTTTTTAGCTTTTTCGAGATCTTCTTGGCTGTCGAACTGAAGTTTTACAATTTCATTTAATCTAGAAGCACCAATATAAGAAATACGTTCTTTCCTGAGCGTCATGCGAAAATCATTAAGGTTACTTTCAGCTGCTTGTTCCGATGCAGCTTTCATATCTACCTGAAGAAGAAAGTGCACGCCGCCTCTTAAATCTAAACCCAAATACATTGGGATAGCACCAATTTTAGATAGCCATGAAGGCGATTTAGAAACTAGGTTAAGTGCAATTACATAGTTAGCGCCCAGAGCATTTTGAAGAATATCTTTTGCTTTAAGCTGGTTATCAGGATTTGCAAATTTAATTTTAATGCCATTGGGTTCTTGAACGATGCCATCGAAAGGAAGATTTGCTTCTTTTAAACTACCTTCAATCGACGCCAATATAGATAAATCTAATTTATCTGATGACTTGGTTGGCATGATTTGAACTGCAGGCGATTCCCCAAAAAAATTAGGAATTGAGTAGATAAGGCCAATAAAAATTGCAACTAAGACAAGACCATACTTCCATTTAGGATATTGATTCATGATGAACTTAAGCTATCACTTCAGAAATTAGATAGATTTGATGGTGCCTTTAGTTAGCAAGGTTATGACGGATTGTTTCTGGATATGAATTTGAGTGCCAGCCGCAATTTCTATGGTTACATACTGATCTTTGATTTTGACCACTTTACCAAGGAAGCCTCCATTGGTCACAATTTCGTCATCTTTTTTGAGTGAGTCAATCATGAGCTTATGGGCTTTTGCTTGTTTCATTTGCGGGCGAATTAACATGAAGTAAAAAAGCACAAAAATGATGATAAATGGCAAAAAGCTCATGAGATCAGTGGGTACCGCATCAGCGGCATATGCGTAACTTATAAACATTTATATTCCTACAGGTAATTAATTTTAAAGGTTAATTTTAACACAGCAGACATTTATTGAATGCCGCGTTGACGGTTTTGATGGAATATTTTTCTATAAGTTTCAAATGTTCCATTTTCAATAGCAACCCTAGCTTCTTGTATTATTTTTTGATAATAGGACAAGTTATGGATCGTATTTAAGCGAGAGCCCAGCATTTCCCCAATCCTAAAAAGATGGTGAAGATAAGCGCGAGAATAGTTTTGGCATGTATAACATCCGCAATCGCTATCGATTGGATTTGTATCATTTTTATACTGTGTATTTTTAAGCTTTAGATCACCATATTTAGTAAATAGCCAACCATTCCTAGCATTCCTTGTTGGCATGACACAATCGAACATATCAATACCATGAGCAATGGCTTCAATAATGTCTTCTGGGGTACCTACCCCCATTAAATAGCGAGGCTTGTCTTCTGGCATTTTAGGCGCGATAAAATCAATCACTTTGCGCATCTCTTCTTTAGGTTCGCCGACAGATAATCCACCAATGGCATAGCCATCGAAATTGATTTTTTTTAATTCATCAAGTGAATGTTCCCTCAGATCTTCGAACATGCCTCCTTGAATGATTCCGAACAAAGCATTCTTATTTGTTGCGTGAGCCACTTTACTTCTATAGGCCCATTTTAAACTTAGCTCCATAGAAGCTTTTGCTTCCTCATGCGAGGCTGGATAGGGGGTGCATTCGTCAAAGATCATGACGATGTCTGAGTTAAGTGTTTTTTGAATTCGCATGGATTCTTCAGGGCTTAAGAAACAAGTGTCACCGTTAATAGGCGATTTAAACTCAACACCTTCCTCAGTAATTTTTCTCATTTTGCCAAGACTCCATACCTGAAAACCACCAGAGTCTGTGAGCATTGATCGATGCCATTGAATAAAATCATGCAACCCTTTAAAGGAAGAAATTGTATCTAACCCTGGTCGGAGCCAGAGATGAAAAGTATTGCCAAGGATAATTTCAAAACCAATTGATTCTAGATCTTGAGGGCTTAAAGACTTCACAGCGCCATAGGTGCCCACAGGCATAAATACCGGTGTTTGGACAGTACCATGTTGAAGCTTGATTTCACCCCGTCTAGCTTCACCATCTTTTTGAATGAGCTTAAATTGCATCTTTGATTTTTAGTTCTCGATAGCGGTAAGTCAATGAGTATAAATTAGAATTAATGAAATCGTTAAAGCTTTGTTATACTAAAAGATTGAGTTTCCAACTAAAAATAACACATGAAAAAGTTAAAAAGTATCGGAAAAAATAAAGAAGATTTGTTAAGAAATAAAATAGGGCAGCATACTTTTTATTTGCTACCCAATTTTATTACCACTGCTGCTTTATTCTCCGGATTTTATTCCATCGTTCAAGCGATGAATGGTAACTATGAGCTCTCTGCTATTGCAATTTTTATTGCCATTATTTTGGATGGATTAGATGGACGTATCGCGCGACTCACGCATACCGAAAGTGCTTTTGGAGCCGAATACGACAGTCTTTCCGATATGGTTTCATTTGGTGTAGCTCCGGCCCTCATCTTATATGTATGGACATTAAAGCCCTTAGGTAAGTTGGGTTGGATCGCGGCTTTTATTTATTGCTGTTGTGCAGCCTTTAGACTCGCTCGCTTCAACGTTAAGCTTGACCGAGATGAAAAAAAATATTTTTTTGGATTACCAAGCCCGGCAGCAGCAGCTTTGCTTGTCAGTTTTGTCTGGGTATCAAATGAAAATGGCTTTAGTGGCAACGAGATTTTTTTCAATATGATTAAAATGAAATGGGTTTCTTGGTCACTCACCATAGTGATTGCACTTTCAATGGTCAGTGAAATTAGATTTTATAGTGGCAAAGATATTAATCTGAGAAATAGTGTTCCATCCGTCGCTATTCTATTAGTCATTTTGGCATTTGTATTAGTTTCTTATAGCCCGCCTGAAGCCATTTTTATTGTGGTGGGTTGTTACTTCTTGTCAGGCTATTTCAATTTCATTAGAAATTTTACATTTAAAAATAAGGCAGTAGTGAATGCAACAAGAAATAAAAAATAACAAACTCATCATTTTTGATACCACCTTAAGGGATGGGGAGCAAAGTCCTGGTGCATCGATGACACAGGAAGAAAAGTTGCGCATTGCAAGGCAGCTTGAGAAACTTGGTGTCGATGTCATTGAGGCAGGCTTTGCAGCAGCAAGCCCTGGAGACTTTAATTCTATAAGCGCTGTTGCGAAAAATATTAAAGAGTCAACCGTTTGCTCATTAGCACGTGCCGTTGAAAACGATATTCGCAAAGCTGGCGAGGCTATCCAACATGCAAAAAAAGGACGTATCCATACCTTCATTGCGACTAGCAAAATTCACATGGAAAATAAACTTCGCATGTCAGAAGATGAAGTATTAGATCGAGCCATTCAAGCTGTGAAATGGTCTTTGGAATATACCGATGATGTCGAGTTTTCTGCTGAAGATGCGGTGCGATCCGAAATGGATTTTCTTGTAAAAGTGTTTAACGCTGTGATTAAAGTGGGCGCTAAAACAATCAACGTACCCGATACGGTTGGATATTCGATTCCAGGTGTTTGGGGTGAGCGTATGAAGGCCCTCATTAATCAAGTTGAAAATTCTTCAAAAGTTGTATGGTCAACGCATTGTCATAATGATTTAGGTATGGCAGTGGCAAATTCACTTGCAGCAGTGATGAATGGCGCTAGACAAGTTGAATGCACGATTAATGGATTAGGCGAAAGAGCCGGTAATGCAAGCCTAGAAGAAATTGTGATGGCCGTTAAAACAAGAAAAGATTTGTTTAATTTAACGACAGGTATTGATACCACACAAATTGTCCCGACTTCGAGATTGGTGTCCACAATTACAGGCTACCCCGTCCAGCCCAATAAGGCGATTGTAGGGGCAAATGCTTTTGCGCATGAATCTGGTATCCACCAAGATGGCGTTTTAAAACATAGAGAAACCTATGAAATTATGCGCGCGCAAGATGTAGGTTGGGGTGCAAACAAGATTTCACTTGGAAAATTGTCAGGTCGTAATGCATTTAAAACAAGGCTCCAAGAATTGGGTATCGACATTCAGTCAGAAGATATTATTAATGCCTCATTTGCAAGATTTAAAGATTTAGCGGATAAAAAATCAGAAATTTTTGATGAAGATATCCATGCGCTTATGAGCGAAGAATATACTTCCGAAGCGATAGAGCATTACAAATTAATTCATTTAAAGGCCATGTCAGAAACAGGCACAACCCCTCATGCGGTTATTAAAATTTCCGAAAATGGAAAAGAGGTTATGGCCGAATCTTCTGGCGGCGGACCTGTGGATGCCACATTTAAAGCCATCGAAAAAATTGCAAACTCAGGTGCAGAACTTCAACTTTATTCTGTGAATAACATCACAAGTGGAACAGACGCTCAAGGTGAAGTGACTGTGAGATTAGCCAAGGGCGGTCGTATTGTGAATGGACAAGGCGCGGATATAGATATTGTGATTGCATCTGCTAAAGCTTATATCAATGGACTCAATAAACTCCATTCCAAATTAGAACGTGCCCATCCTCAGGTTTAGAGCTTAATTTGAATTTAGCACTCTTCGATTTAGACAATACTATTTTAGCGGGCGATAGTGATTACAACTGGAGCCGTTTTCTTATTCAAGAAGGCTATCTAGATGGCGCAATTCATGCGGAAAAAAATGAAAAATTCTACGCTGACTATAAAGATGGAACACTAGATATATTCGCATTCGTTGAGTTTCAATTCAAACCGCTTGCTAGGAATCCCAGAAGCGTTCTTAATCAACTCCTTAAAAAATATGTAGAAGAAGTGATTAAACCTATGATTACTGACAAGGCTCGTGCGCTCGTCAAAGGGCATCAAGAAGCAGGTGACCTTATTATTGTGATTACAGCGACCAATAGCTTTATTACAAAACCAATTGCCGCATTATTTGGTATTGAAAATTTGATAGGTACGGACCCTGAAGAAAAAGAAGGCGAATTTACTGGAAAAGTTTCGGGACTTCCTTCTTTTAAAGAGGGGAAGGTCACACGACTTGAAGCATGGCTTAAAAGTAAAAATTTATCATTAGCTAGTTTTGAAAAGTCATATTTCTATAGCGACTCTCATAATGACTTACCTTTAATGGAAAAAGTCACACACCCTGTAGCGGTTGATTCCGACGATATATTAAGTGAATATGCAACATCTAAAGGCTGGCCTCAAATTTCTTTGAGATGATTTCTTATCTATGAAGAATAATTTCTAAAACGAATTTGCTACCAAGGTAAGACAACAAAAGAAATACAAAAGCGGTGAGTGAAATATAGATAGAATTTCTACCACGCCAACCATAAAGTCTTTTGCCTGCTAAAAGAAGCCCATAAATCAGCCAAGCTAATATTGAGAAAACTGTTTTGTGGTTAAACTGAAGCGGGGTTCCAAAAAGTTGCTCTGAAAATAGAATGCCGCTTAAAAGTGTGATGGTTAGTAAAATAAACCCAATCTTATTAATATTAAACAGGAAATTTTCCATTTCAATGAGGGGCTGGAAGCCACTTAAGATCATGTCTATTTTCTTTTTCTGATGTAATTTTTTTTCAAAAATTAAAATGAAAATGGCCACGTAAGCTGAAAAAGTAAATAGACTATATGCCACTAAAGCAATGGCAATATGGGTCATAAATAATGGCGATAAATCAGTTGTGAGGAAGTGATTTGATACAAATAGGGGATGTATGATCAGTAAAAAAGCTGATGGAATAAGCAAAAACGGCTGCAGATAATTAAAATTTTTATTAAAATTAAGTATCCAAAAAATCAAAATACTAAAGAATGAAGTAGCAATAAGGGCGTTAGAAAAACCCAGATTCATTGGATTAAAAGAAATACTGGCTTTAAGAATTGTAAAATGAGCTAATAAGCCGATACCAATCAATAGTGCATTTAAATTAGTGAGATTTTTGTCTGGTATTTGTTTTTTAAATAGCAACAGGCTTGGTGTGAGGTAACACAAGGACGTGATTAAAATAGGTAGCCAAATTTCCATAATTTTTAATTGGTAATTAAAGGTTTAATATACCATGTACATTAAGAAGAGTTAACCTAAAACAGGATGAACGCATGTTAGAAAATCTAACCGACCGACTACAAAGTGTCATTAAAACAATTCGCGGGCAAGCCAGGTTTACTGAGCAAAATATCAGTGATGCTATGCGCGAAGTTAGAATCGCTTTAATTGAAGCAGACGTTGCCCTAGCTGTTGTAAAAGATTTTATCGATCGCGTTAAAACTAAAGCGCTCGGTGTCGAAGTATTACAAAGCCTATCTCCAGGACAAGCGATTATTAAAATTGTCCAAGATGAACTCACAGTTCTTATGGGCGATCAAAATGTTTCTCTAGATCTGAATGTTGCTCCCCCAGCTATTATTCTCATGGCAGGTCTGCAGGGCTCGGGTAAAACAACCACTTCTGCCAAGCTTGCAAAATTGCTTATTGAAAAAAAGAAAAAAGTGTTACTTGCGAGTGCTGATGTGTATCGCCCTGCAGCGATTGATCAACTTAAAGTGCTCGCCAAAAGTCTTAATATTGAATGCTTCGATTCAAACCCTTCCCAGAAGCCATTAAAGATTGCAACAGAAACGATCGATTACGCAAAAAAACATTTCTTTGATGTGGTAATTTTTGATACCGCTGGTCGCTTAGGCATTGATGTTGAAATGATGGATGAGATCACAGCGCTCCATAAAAAATTAAATCCAGTAGAAACTTTATTTGTGGTCGATGCTATGCAAGGACAAGACGCAGTAAATACTGCAAAAGCTTTTGGTGACGCACTACCTTTAACAGGCGTTATTTTAACTAAGTTAGATAGTGATACACGCGGAGGTGCCGCCTTATCTGTGCGTCAAGTGACAGGTAAGCCGATCAAGTATATTGGTACAAGTGAAAAAATTAATGGCCTTGAACCCTTTCATCCTGAAAGAATGGCGTCAAGAATTCTTGGCATGGGAGACATTGTCAGTCTTGTCGAAGATGCACAGAAAACATTAGATGTTAAAGAGGCTGAGAAGTTAGCAGAAAAAGTTAAATCAGGAAAAAATTTCGATCTTGAAGATTTCAAAAATCAAATAGGGCAGATGAAAAAAATGGGTGGCGTAAGTGCCATGATGGATAAGATGCCAGCTCAATTTACGAGCGCTGCATCTAAAGTTAATCCTGAAGATGGTGATAAATCACTTCGTCAAATAGAAGCCATTATTAGCTCAATGACGCCTCTTGAAAGAAGAAAGCCTGAATTGATTAAAGCTACAAGAAAGAAAAGAATTGCTTTGGGATCTGGTGTGCAGGTCCAAGATGTGAATCGCGTCCTTAATCAGTTTGAAGAGATGCAAAAGATGATGAAAATGTTTTCAAAGGGTGGGCTGGGTAAGCTTATGCGTGGCATGGCTGGCAAAATACCTGGTTTAAGACCTTAATCTTCCGTAATCATTATTGACCAATCAGGCCCAATAACGGATAATTCCATGTTTTGTTAATTCTGGGTTGGTAGCTCAGTTGGTAGAGCAGCGGACTTTTAATCCGTTTGTCGCGGGTTCGACCCCCGCCCGACCCACCATTTATATCAAGGACTTTGTAGCATTAACCTTCAAAAGTCCAATTCAAATTACATCTTAAACTTCGAATAGACTGCATAATAAAATCAGTGGCATTAGTATTTTTATAGACAGTTCGTTTCTAATAGTTTTAATTTTATTTAACTTAAATTTTATTAGAAATTAAAAAAATATTTTGCTCTTTTGTTATTTCGTTTTGCGTTATTTTTAAATACTTCTTGTTTAGCTTTTTATTAAAGTGGCGCGCCCGAAGAGATTCGAACTCCTGACCCCTTGGTTCGAAGCCAAGTACTCTATCCAGCTGAGCTACGGGCGCATAAATACTAGAGATGACAAAAGTGGCGCGCCCGAAGAGATTCGAACTCCTGACCCCTTGGTTCGTAGCCAAGTACTCTATCCAGCTGAGCTACGGGCGCGTTGTGACATTATAACTTAATGATATTGAATAATGGCGGAGAGCGAGGGATTCGAACCCTCGATACAGGTTTAAGCCCGTATGCTTCCTTAGCAGGGAAGTGCCTTCGACCTCTCGGCCAGCTCTCCAGAAGCGCGAACAATACGCTAAATTGCTTTAAAAATCAATTTCTAGTGCTTATGCGTCAAGTCCAAAAGCTTTATGAAGGGCTCTGACTGCAAGCTCTAGATATTTCTCATCAATAAGCACTGAAATTTTAATTTCGCTTGTTGAGATCATGTCAATATTAATACCTTCTTCGGACAATGTTCTAAACATTTGGCTTGCAACACCAACATGAGAGCGCATACCAACACCTACGATGGATACTTTTGCAATTTTATCGTTTCCATTTACTTCTCTAGCGTTCACGTGACCCTTAACTTTTTCATTAAGAATACCTAAGGCTTTATTTAAATCAATTCTATTCACAGTAAATGTAAAGTCAGTTGTTCCAACAGCGCCTACATTTTGAATAATCATATCGACATCGATATTAGCATCTGCAATGGGGCCTAATATTTGATAAGCAATACCTGGCTTATCTGGCACACCAAGAATACTTACCTTGGCTTCATCGCGATTAAAAGCAATACCTGAAATAATGGGATCTTCCATTTTATTTTTTTCCTCAAATGTAATTAGAGTGCCGTCACCTTCTTCTTCAAAGCTTGATAACACTCTTAATTTAACCTTATATTTACCTGCGAATTCGACTGCTCTAATTTGAAGTACTTTTGATCCTAGACTTGCCATTTCTAACATCTCTTCAAAAGTAATTGAATCTAATTTCTTAGCTTCAGGCACCACTCTAGGATCGGTTGTATAAATACCATCCACATCCGTATAAATTTGGCATTCATCAGCTTTAAGCGCTGCAGCTAGGGCAACACCGGTTGTATCTGAGCCACCACGTCCGAGGGTCGTAATATTGTCTTGTTCATCCACACCTTGGAATCCAGCAACAACCACAACATAACCTTGATCTAAATCTTCTTGAATATTGTGATGGTCAATTTTTAAAATTCTAGCTTTAGTGTGAGCATCATCCGTTAGAATTTTGACTTGGGAACCGGTATAGCTTTTAGCTTTAATACCAAGCTCAATTAAAGCAAGTGTTGTCATACCAATAGTAACCTGTTCGCCTGTAGATACTATGACATCCAACTCACGTGGATCAGGCTCGGCCATAATCTCTCTAGCTAAGCCAATGAGTCGATTAGTTTCACCAGACATGGCAGACACCACCACAACGATTTGGTGTCCGAGTGATTTATATCGAGCTACACGTCTTGCAACAGCCCGAATTCTCTCTGGCGTTCCAACTGATGTGCCGCCGTATTTTTGTACAATTAAACTCATAGATATTTAGTTAAGTATTATTTTCTTTAATTGAGTTAAGCAATCACTAAAAGCTTGATCAAGAAGTTCTGGTTTTGATCCTCCAGCCATTGCAAGATCAGGTTTACCGCCACCTTTACCGCCAATCGCTATGGCTAGTTCATTTGCAATGTCACCTGCTTTTATTTTATTCACAAGATCATGCGTCACACCGACCGCTAGGGTGACTTTACCTTGATCTACACCACTTAAAATTATAACTGCACTTTTGAGTTCTGCTTTAAGTTTATCAATGGTCTCTCTTAACGCTTGTGCATCGGCAGCACCTAATTTTTCCATCACAACTTTAACCTCTCCTATGGAGACCGCTTTTTTAGATAAGTTACCACTTTCAGAAGAAGCAATTTTTGATTTCAGTTGCTGAATATTTTTTTCCTGTTCTTTCATGAGATCCTGGATTTGATCAATTTTGCTTAAAAGTTCAGAGGAGGGTACTTTTAGGTCATGTGCTAAACGATCAATGATTGAAACATGTTCATTCATATAATGAATGACATTAAATCCCGTTGTCGCTTCAATGCGTCGAATACCGGAGGAGATACCTGTTTCAGAAATAATTTTGAAGGCACCAATATCCCCAGTTCTTTTTACATGCGTGCCGCCGCATAGTTCTTTACTTGATCCAATACTAAGCACTCTCACCTCGTCAGCATATTTCTCACCAAAGAGCATCATGGCGCCACTTTTTTTGGCGTCATCTAAATGCATAGTTTTAGCTTCCGTATCTGTATTGTTTAGTATTTCTTGGTTAACAAACATTTCAACAGATTTAATTTCATCTGAAGTTAAAGCTTTGGGGTGTGAAAAGTCAAAACGTGTTTTCGATTCGTCAACGAGCGAGCCTTTTTGTTCTACATGAGAGCCTAAGGTATTCTTAAGACCTTTATGTAATAAATGGGTTGCTGAATGATTTCGCATAATATTTTTCCGGGAATCATTTTCAACGGATGCCATGACTTCATCAGATACTTTTAAGCTATTCGTTTCAACTACACCAAAGTGAGCATAAATTTTTGCTTTGATTTTTATGGTGTCTTCAACTTTAAAAGAGCTATTAGAAGTTTTAATCAACCCTTTGTCACCTACCTGGCCGCCTGATTCTGCATAGAAGGGGGTGGTGTCAAGAATCACAATGCCAGACTCACCTTTGAGAAGCTCCATCTTTGAGATATCGTCTTTAAATAAAGCCAAGACTTTTGCCTTGCATTCCATGGCCTCATATCCACTAAAATGTGTAGCGTCACCGTTATAATCGACATCTATTTTCATTTTGAATTTATTAGAAGACCGAGCCATAGATTTTTGAGCTTCCATCGCCTCATCAAAACCTTTTTGATCGATGGATATATTTTTCTCTCGACAAATATCAGCGGTCAGATCAAGTGGAAATCCAAAAGTATCGTGAAGCTTGAAAGCAATTTGACCGTCAAAAGTTTTTTGATTTTTTTTAACAAGCGCTTGAATAGACTCTTCTAATATATTCATACCATTTTCAATGGTTTCAAAGAATCGTTCTTCTTCTTGCTTTAGTGATAAAGCAATATTTTGTTTATTTCTTTCAATGTCAGGATAAGCTTTGCCTAACATACGCACAACATCATCCACTAACTTATGGAAGAAAGGTTGTCTACATCCTAGTTTATAGCCATGTCTGATCGCTCTACGAATAATTCTTCTTAAAACATAACCGCGGCCTTCGTTACCTGGAATCACACCATCTGAAATTAAGAATGTACAAGCACGAATATGATCCGACAATACTTTGAGTGAGGGGTGATGGATGTCTGATGTTTTTGTAATATTTGCAGCTGATTGAATGAGGGGGACAAATAAATCTGTTTCATAATTGGCATGCACACCTTGCAGGACTGCGCATATTCTCTCCAAGCCCATACCTGTATCCACAGAAGGTTTTGGTAATGTATGCATGACGCCTTTTTCATCGCGGTTATATTGCATAAAAACAATATTCCAAATTTCGATGAATCGATCACCATCTTCATCTTTCGATCCAGGCGGGCCTCCAGGGATATGGCTTCCGTGATCATAAAAAATTTCAGTACATGGACCACATGGACCTGTGTCACCCATCATCCAAAAATTATCTGATGCATACTTGGCACCCTTGTTGTCGCCAATACGAATAATTTTATCCGGATGAATGCCGATTGATTTAGCCCAAATATCGTATGCTTCATCATCTTCACTATAGACAGTCACGAGAAGTTTTTCTTTGGGTATTTTATAAACTTCAGTGAGAAGTTCCCAAGCATATTGAATGGCATCTTTTTTAAAATAATCACCGAAGCTGAAATTGCCGAGCATTTCAAAAAAAGTATGATGTCTTGCTGTATAACCTACATTTTCTAAGTCGTTGTGTTTGCCGCCTGCTCTGACACACTTTTGGCTTGAAGTCGCTCTAGCATAGTTACGTTTATCAAATCCTAAGAACACATCTTTGAATTGATTCATCCCAGCATTTGTAAACAATAAAGTAGGATCTTCCCCAGGCACTAAAGAGCTTGAAGCTACAATCTGATGTTGTTTGTTCTTGAAAAAATCTAAGAAAATATTTCTAATTTCTTCACTAGAAATAATGGGATGATTCGATGCAGTTGACATACGCTAGCTATTCTTCCTTGGCATTCAATATTTTTTTTATAAGTGAAACATCAAATCCGCGACTTTGCAAAAAGCGCGCTTGTTTTGACCATTCTTCTTTAGAAGAGGGAGGGAGTTTAAATTTCTTTTGCCATACTTGTTTTGCATATAATAATTCTTGGTTTTTAAGAGGACCTATGTACTCCTCTATAAGAGCCTGCTCTATTCCTTTTTCTTCAAGTTCTCGAATGATCTTATATCGCCCGAATTTATTTTTTTTTGCATGAATAAATTGTTCACAATACCGCTCATTAGAAAGCCATCCATCTGACACAAGAGACGATATAAAAAGATCTAATGCATCTTCATTCAATTCGAGCGTATGAGCGTACTCACTTAATTTCAATTTCAATTCGAGATGTGAGTACTCTCTTTTTGCTAGGTAATATAACGCTCTTTTTTTAAGTAAAACTAATGGATTATTTTTTGTGTTACTCAGTTTCGTCTGTTTCCTGAGGTGCAGTCATCGCTTCACTTAGAGTTGATGAGTTTGCCCTAATCTTATCTTCAATTTCTTGAGCAATTTTAGGATTTTCTTTTAAAAATTCTCTGGCATTGTCTTTGCCTTGGCCAATTTTCTCGCCATTATAGCTATACCATGACCCTGCTTTTTCAACGAAATTTAATTGAGCACCAATTTCAATGATTTCACCTTCTCTTGAAATGCCTTCACCATAAAGCACGTCAAATTCAGCTTGTCTAAATGGAGGCGCCACCTTATTTTTAACCACTTTAACTCTTGTTTCAGCACCCACGACTTCATCACCTTTTTTGATTGCACCAATACGTCGTATATCAAGTCTTACGGACGCATAAAATTTCAAAGCATTGCCGCCCGTGGTTGTTTCTGGATTGCCAAACATGACCCCAATCTTCATACGAATTTGGTTAATGAATATGACAAGAGTATTTGTTTTTTTAATATTGCCTGTTAATTTTCTTAAGGCTTGTGACATAAGACGAGCTTGAAGGCCCATATGAGAGTCACCCATTTCACCTTCAATTTCTGCACGTGGCGTCAAAGCTGCTACAGAGTCTATGACGACAATATCTACTGAACCACTTCGTACAAGCATGTCTGCAATTTCAAGGGCTTGTTCGCCTGTATCAGGTTGAGATATGAGTAGGTCTGGAACTACAACACCTAATTTGGCAGCATATTGAGGATCAAGTGCATGTTCAGCATCGATAAAAGCAGCGACGCCACCCAGTTTTTGCATTTGAGCGATGACTGATAGCGTTAAAGATGTCTTGCCTGAGGATTCTGGGCCATATATTTCAACAACACGCCCTCTAGGAAGACCACCTATGCCAAGCGCAATATCAAGACCTAAGGAACCTGTTGAAACTGATTGGATATCTTGGATGACTTCGGAATCATCCATCCTCATGACGGAGCCTTTTCCGAATTGTTTTTCGATCTGCGCTAATGCGGCAGCAAGTGCCTTACTTTTATTGTCATCCATCTAAATTTGCCTTTAATTAAAGTGTTTTTATCACTAATAATTATTTCATACTTGGGGGTTTAAAGTAAGCGCTAAGACCTGATTTAGAGCAAATAGACAAGAAGATTCACGTATATTTTCCCTTGATCCAGGGAAGACTTTTGAAGCATTAAAAATGATCTTATTTTGATGAGCAATAGCAAAGAAAACTGTACCTACAGGCTTTTCAGTTGACCCCCCTGCGGGACCTGCAATGCCTGTAATTGATAGAGCTATTTGAGCATGACTCTCTTTAAGGGCGCCTAAGGCCATTTCGGAAGCAACCTCATGACTCACCGCACCATATTTTAAAAGTGTCGTTGGATCGACCTTAAGTAATTCAATTTTTGCTTCATTGCTATATGTAATGAATCCTCGGTCGAACCAGGCGGAGCTTCCAGGAATATTTGTGAGATGTTGGCAAACTAACCCGCCAGTGCATGACTCAGCAAGTGCTATCCGCAAGTGATTTTTAATGAGGGCATTGCTGACCTGAAGGCATGTATCTTGAATGATTGATTGGGTCATTGCATTGAGAAATAAATAAGTAGTGCAAAAAATGCAGCAACATAATCGTCAAGCATAATACCCAATCCACCCCCTACATGCTGATCTAGATAACTGATTGGAAAGGGCTTCCAAATATCAAAAATTCTAAAGAGTACAAATAACTCAAAAATTTTAAGGGGATTTAAAAGAGGGTGAGCAATGACTAACATTAAAAAGAAAGCCGAAATTTCATCCCAAACAATAGCGCTAGGGTCTTTAACTTTAAGTGCATGCGCTGTTTGATTGCAAATAAAGATACCTACAATTGTAAATAAGAAAGCCATCATCATCTGTATGGAAAAACTATAGGACGATATTAATAAATAAATTGGAATCCCAACCAGGGTGCCTAGAGTGCCTGGTGCTTTTTTTGAAAGTCCCACACCAAAACCTAGCGCTAAAAAATGCGAGGGATGCTTTATTAGAAATTTAAGATTAGGCAAAGTGATCAAAGCCTTTTGGGTTGAATAATATGGATTTGCCTTTTTGATCTATGACCTTGAGGGATGTATTCTTAGTAATCACACCAATGATGCTGGTAGCTGTTTTCGTTTTTTTTGCAATTTTTTCTATAGTGAGCCTATGTTTTTTTGGAGCTGTAAATAGTAATTCATAATCATCGCCCCCACTTAATGCGAATTGATATTTTTTTGATGCATGAATAAATGGATCACACGGTATTTCATTAAGTAAAAGAGTGGCTCCAGCTGTGGAAGCTTTTAAGACATGTTTTAAGTCTTGAATGAGACCATCAGAAATATCAATACAGCTATTCGCATAGCGAGATAAATGGGAGCCGATTAAAACTTTAGGTGTGGGTGTTTCAAGTGCTTTTATACATTTTACTTTCAAACTAGGGGCGAGTTTTAATGTCCCTTGCAGGCTAGCCAAGCCCATGGAGGCCATGCCTAATTGACCTGTCACCCATATATCGTCATTTATTTTTGCGCCAGATCTCAATAGACTTTTATTTTTTTTAATTTCACCCATGATAGTAATTGAAATAGTCAAAGGACCTTTTGTGGTATCGCCACCAATAAGATCAATGCCAAATTGATCAGCACATTTAAAAAAGCCCTTTGAGAATTCTTTCAGCCAGTTATGATTTATTTTAGGTAGCGATATCGATAAAGTTGCCCATTTAGGTATAGCACCCATCGCTGCAATATCAGATAAATTCACCGCAAGAGATTTCCAGCCTAAACGCGCTGCGTTGGTATTTTTTAGAAAGTGAACATTTTCTACAAGCATGTCTGAAGAAATAACGATTTCACGATTTTTTTTAATATTAATAATTGCCGCATCATCTCCCACACCGAGGGCAGTCTGTTTCATTTTTTTCTTAAAGTACCGATCAATAATTTCGAATTCTGAGGACATGATTATTTAGTTTTAGGTCTAAAAGCCGTCACAATATCTTGATGTGTTTCAATAAAAGAGCCATTTAAAAGATCAATACAATAAGGTACCCCAGCAAAAATGCCATGCACTATGACTTCCCCTTGATCATTTTTTAATCCTTCAAGTGTTTGCGCAATAGATTTAGGTTGGCCGGGCAAATTAATAATAAGTGTATTTTTACGCACAACTGCAACCTGCCTAGATAGAATAGCTGTGGGGACGAAATGTAAGCTGATTTGACGCATTTGCTCGCCAAAGCCAGGCATCTCTCGATCCGCAATGGCTAAGGTAGCATCAGGCGTTACGTCTCTTAATGCAGGCCCTGTTCCGCCTGTGGTAAGAATAAGATCGCATAATTCGACATCTACAAAATGAATCAACGAAGATTCAATCAGTGGCCTTTCATCAGGGATAATTTTTTCTATCGTTTCGAAGGGCGAGGTGAGCGCTTTTTGAAGCCAAGCCTTTAGGTGAGGAATGCCTTGATCCTCATATTCGCCTTTTGAGGCTCGGTCGCTAATTGAAATGAGTCCAATTTTAGTGAACTTATTTTTCATGATGGGTCATAATTAGTGAAACTTCGATCATAACATTATCGCTTTAAAGGAATTCTATGCAATTTAAACTTATTTTTATCATCCTTAATTTATTCAGTATGCTGGCTTTTGCTGAAGAAACTAATCTATTCCAAGAAAATTATCTTACTCAAAGTACAACTAAGTTTCATTCCTTGCAAAAAAAGCCGGATACAAAAATTTATGCTGGCATGAATAAAGAAAAAGATAAAATTAGAATGTTAGAAGACGGTTATGACCTCATGGGCACCTCAGCATTTCAAGGGGCTTTTACAGAGCCTAATCAAGCTCTTAAGCATGCTCAATCAATCGAGGCAGATGTGGTTTTAGTATACGATCGAAAAATTAATGAAATGACAAGACCAGAGCGCTTAAGACAGCTTCATGCTGAAATGAAAAAAAACAGTACGGGTGAAAAAAACAGTGTGATTGAGGTGAGTGAAGCAGACTTACAAGATAAAAATAGTAAATTTGACTTCTATGCAACCTATTGGGCAAAGCTCCCTCAGCCGATTTTAGGATTGCATGTGATTAAGCTAATTAAAACAAATTCAGAAACCAAAGAGAAGAAAGAAGAAGTGGGCTTGAAAGTTGTAGCAGTGATTAAAGATTCACCTGCTTTTAAATCAGGCATTCAAAAAGGGGATGTAATACTTGTATTAAATGATGTGAATACCGAATCGCCTGAAGAATTTTCTAAATCAGTATTTAAACAGCAAGGCAACAAAGTAAAAATTAAATTTTCAAGAGACGATGAGGAAAAGGTTGTAGTCACTGAACTTAACCGTAGATAACTTTATTTCTCTATAATTTTTTTTATCAGCTTAAATAATTCTCGATTATATTTAGGTGCTTTATCCTTACTCTTTTCTTCAACCGCTTCTTTGATTGTATTTAATAAAATTAATTTTTCTTCAGTTGGAAACTTAATTAAGAAGTCATTAACACTTCCAGGCTCTTCAACTAATTTTTTTCGCCATAATTCTATATTATGAAAATGTTGCTTTTCTTTAATTTCTTGCTGATCCCAAAAAGTCATAATAGTATTTAATTCAGTTGCATCAAATTTTCTCATGAGCTTCCCGATATATTGACTTTGTCGCCTTTTGGCGCCGTTACTCGTAATCTTTTGCATAGCTAGAATGGCTTCGAATAAATCGGGTGGCAATGTCAACGCCTTTAATTTGGATACTGATAACTCACACAATTTCAATCCAAGTGATTGAAGTTTTTCAGCTTCAAGTTTAAGCTGCGTTCGGCTGACGGTAGTATTTTCGAGATCTTTATCTTTTGCCATATGAATGTAAGTGAGTTTATAGAGTGACTATTTCTAAGTTATGATAACAGGGTTTACTTTCCCACCTATAGAGACATGAAAAAAAATCAATTTGATTTAGAGCATTTAAAAAAAATTGCTGAACACACAATGCATTATGCAAAGAGCATAGGCGCTACTGCATCTGAAGTTGAGGTAAGTTATGGTACAGGTAAAAATGTTTCTGTACGTTTAGGTAGCCTTGAAACGCTTGAAATCAATAGGGACAAAGGATTTTCTGTCACGCTTTATAATGGGCAGCGAAAAGGTAGCTCTAGCTCATCTGATCTATCAATACAAAGTATTGAAGATACTGTTGAAGCTGCTTTTAATATTGCGCGTTATACAGCTCCAGATCCTTTTTTTGACTTGGCTGATAAAAATCTTATGGCGACAAACATGCAAGATCTTGATTTGCATAATGCATGGGATATTTCTATAGACCATATGATTGACCTTGCAAAAACATGTGAGGCTTCAGCGCTTGGTGTAAGTCAAAAAATTACAAATTCTGAAGGTGCTAGCGTTTCATCTTCTGAGGGCATTTTTATTTATGCTAATAGTCATGGTTTTATGGGCGGCTATCCCACATCTAGGCATTCGATTGGCTGCTCTGTGATTGCAGAAGAAAAGTCGATGATGCAAAGAGATTATTGGTATTCGTCTTCAAGGCATGTTGAAGATTTAGAGTCAGTTGAATCGGTAGGAAAATTAGCAGGCACACGAACGGTCTCTCGATTAGGCGCTAAAAAAATTCATACGTGCCATGCGCCAGTTATTTTTGAAGCGCCGATAGCAAGTGGACTTATCTCATCTCTTATCTCAGCCATCTCAGGCGGTAATTTATATCGTCAATCCTCATTTCTTCTAAACTCGCTTGGAGAAAAAGTAGCAAGTGAGCAATTAACGATTGAAGAAGACCCCTTCCTTTTACGCGGAGACGCAAGCTCTATGTTTGACGATGAAGGGGTGGCGACCAATTCGAGACTGTTAGTTGATCAAGGTACCATCAATGGATATCTTCTATCTTCATACTCCGCCAGAAAGCTTGGCATGCAATCAACAGGTAATGCTGGTGGTGCGCATAATCTAATTGTGAAGACCGGCAATCAAAATCTACAAGACCTTATTAAATTAATGCATAAAGGTCTGTTTGTAACAGAGCTACTTGGTCACGGCATAAATATGGTGACAGGTGATTATTCTAGAGGTGCTGCAGGCTTCTGGGTTGAAGACGGGGTGATTGCTTATCCAGTGGAGGAAATTACGATTGCAGGCAATATGAAAGATATGTTGAAACAGATTTTAGCTATTGGAAATGATGTTTACAGAAACGGATCGAAACATACAGGTTCGATCTTACTAGAAAAAATGAGTATTGCGTCTAGCTGATAAAAAGCTAATTAATTACCAAAAGGAATGTTATAAGGTCTAACGCCTTTCGGATCTTCAACACCGTCTTTAACTAAATTTTCTCTGTTTTGCAAATAACTATCTCGCATGTAAGCATAAGGATCGAAAGATTTGTCTCGAATATCAAAATCAGCCATAAGCTCTGCACGTTTATCAATGACAGCTGCAGCAATAGTCACCCATCGAGTTGTGTCGTCCTCGATATAACCAATTGGATTAAAGAAGAATGCGTCAGTCGCAAAACCAATACCATCTCTAGTGCTTGATGGGCCAAGAATAGGAAGCACTAAATACGCGCCACTATCTAAACCATAGTAACCAAGCGTTTGACCAAAATCTTCTATTGTACGAGCGCCACCTGCTTTTGAATGCACATCAAATAGACCAAGCACACCCACAGTCGTATTAACAGCAATTCGACCTGTTGTATTAGCAGCTTGCTTAAATTTAAATTGGAATAATTCGTTTACAAGTGTGACTACGTCACGAATATTTTTAAAGAAGTTATTTACACCCGTTTGAACAGGGGTTGGTGTAATCGCTTGGTATCCCTGAGCCACAGGTTTTAATGCTACTTTATCGACGACTTCATTAAATTTGTACACTGAACGATTAAGACCTTCGAGAGGATCTTTGTTTTGTTGTGAAGCACAACCAAACATGACGAAAGTGACTAAGATTGCTACGAGGAATTTACTTATGTGTTTTGTCATGTCAAAAAGATTCATTAGATTAGCAAAATTATCTATTAATGTTGTTTTTTTGTCTATAACTTATTGAAAATTAAAGCCTAGAGGGCTTTGGTGTTGCTTCAAAACAACATCCTAGTTTTTAACAGACTTATAGAGGGCTAGAGCTTTAATCCTCTGTGCGGCATGGTCAACGATAGGCTTTGGGTAGTTGATTTTATTGTTGTTTTGACTGAGCCATGGTGAGTGAATCTCATCCTCACTAAACTTATCTAGCTCAGGGACATATTTTTTAATAAATTTACCTTGGGGGTCGAATCTTAAAGATTGCGTAATTGGGTTAAAAATCCTAAACCATGGCTGAGCGTCACAACCCGTAGAAGCGGCCCATTGCCAGCCACCATTATTAGCACTTAAGTCAAAATCAATAAGTTTTTCTGCAAAATACGCCTCCCCCCAGCGCCAATCGACAAGTAGATCTTTGACTAAAAAAGAGGCGGCAATCATTCTAAGTCGATTATGCATAAAGCCTGTTTGATTGAGTTGCCTCATTGCAGCATCCACAATAGGAAACCCAGTTTGGCCATCTGTCCAAGCTTTAAAGTAATCAGGGTTATTTTCAAAAGCGATCGATTCATAGTCTTTTTTGAAAGCTCTGCCCAGTGCTACGTCGGGACGATGGAATAAAATTTGAAAATAAAATTCACGCCAAATCAATTCATTTAGCCACGTTTCAGCGCCTTCACTAAAAGACTCTTGCGTTAAACGAAAAAGCTGTCTTATGGAAAGTGTTCCAAATCGCAAATGAACAGATAGGTAAGAAACGCCTTTAATCGCTGGAAAATCCCGAGTTTTTTTGTAAAGCGCTATTCTTTCCTTAAAATCTTCAACGAGTAATTTTCCCCCAGTCATGCCAGTATGAATTTTAATTTGATGAAGGTTGGTTTTTTTAAATCCCATATCTTCAAGACTCAGTAACGGATCGGATTTAAATTGAGCAAGATTTTCGATAAAAGGCTCAATATCGAAGCGAGGTATAGAAGTTTGGCTAAGTTTTTTTAAGTAATTATTTTTGTAAGGTGTAAAAACAGTATAGGGTTTTTCTAGCGCTGTAAGAATCTCATCTTTTTCAAAAATTACCTGATCTTTAAAATCATAAAAATCGACATTTTTTTTAATCGCAATATTTCTTATTTCTTCATCTCGTTTAATCGCGTGTGGTTCATAATCTCTGTTGATATAGATTGCATCGATCTTAAATGTATCAATGACACGGGTAATAGCCTCAGAAGCCAAGCTATGTATCACAATTAAATCAGATTTTTTTTGGATGAGACTTTCTTTAAGCTCTTTAATACTTTCCCAAATAAATTCGACTCGCCTATCTTCCTTATTTTTTAAGACATCTAAAATTTCTTTGTCAAAGATAAAAATACAAAAAACTTGCTTAGATTCTTGAAGCGCATGGGAAAGAGCTGCATGATCGTAATCACGTAAATCTCTTCTAAACCAAACAAGTGAGTTGTTATATTTTTTATTCACGATGATAAGGATGATTTTCTAAAATCGAGTGAGCTCGATATAACTGTTCCGCCACTAGCACTCTCACAATTGCATGGGGAAATGTCGATTTAGAGAGGCTCCAAGTGAGATTAGCCTTGCGAAGAATGTTTTCATGAATACCATCTGCACCACCAATTACAAAAGCAATATCTTTGAAATGTTCTGACCAATGATTTAATTTTTGAGCTAACTCTTGCGATGTGAACTGGACTCCCTTTTCATCAAGCACAATTAAAAACTCTTTATCAAGATGAGATAAAATTTTTTCAGATTCACTTATTTTTTTCTGCTCTATCGAATCAAATTTTTTTTCAGGTTTTATTTCTACAAGTTGAGGGGAAAAATCATGATTGAGCTTTGAAATATAACCATCAAACGCTTCTTTAATCCAGCCTGGCATTTTATTACCAATTGAGACAATTTTAATTTTCAACGAAGCGAATTAATTTTTTTTGGAGTTTGTTTTTTTGCCGGCTCTATCCATAATTCCTCAAGGTTATAATAGGCACGAGTGGTAGGGAGCATAATATGAACAATCACATCATCGACGTCTACAAGAACCCATTCACCTTCTTTTTCTCCTTCAACTCCATTAACGTGAACATTTAGGGATTTCATTTTTTCACAAACATTGTGAGAGAGTGCTTTTGTTTGTCTCGATGAGTTAGCGCTTGCAATCACCATATAGCTTGTAACCGTTGTAATTTTTCTTACATCAATGACTTCAATATCAAAAGCCTTGATGTCTTCAAGTGCCTCAACTACTGCTTTTTTAATATCATTCAAGGTCATTGACAACTAAGCAGCCTGTATCTGAATAAAATCTTTTTTTGCAATAATCTGATTTTTTTCATTAACGTAAATAAGCGCTGGTTTATATTTTTCTAGTTCTAGCTCAGAATAATTTGCATAGGTCGCAATAATAATAAGATCACCAGGGTTAGCTTTGTGAGCCGCTGCTCCATTAATCGAAATAACCCCTGAATTTCTTTGTGCCCTGATAGCGTAGGTAGTAAAACGTTCGCCGTTTGTAATATTGTAGATAGCAATTTGCTCATATTCTCTAATGTGAGCTGCCTCAAGCAATGTTTCGTCAATCGCACATGAGCCTTCATATTCAAGTTCGGAATGCGTAACTTGAACGCGATGAAGTTTAGATTTGAGCATCATTCTTTGCATATATTTGGGCTACAAAACCAGGTATAAAGGATGTCCTATTATAGCCAGTTCAATCCTGGATGCAAAATTCAATATTATCAATGAGGCGAACAGAACCTAGGGTGGCAGCTCCTAAAATAACTATCTGATTTTCATCATGAAGGGGATTTTCAAGTGATTGAGCTGAGCGAATCGATAGATAATCGACCGTCCATCCAGATGCATTTAAGGCGCTCACTGATTGCGCTTCAATTTCCTCAAGTGAAGAAGTTTTTTGAATAACCTTTTCCTTCATAGTATTCAATTGTTGCAATAATTGAGGTGCTTTTTTTCTATTCTCTTCGGAGAGTAAATTGTTTCTTGAGCTTTTTGCTAGACCGTCATGGTCTCGAACTGTATCTATTCCCACAATCTCAATAGGATAGCTGAGCTGTTTGACTAATGCTTTAATTAAAAAGAGTTGTTGAAAATCCTTTTTTCCAAAAAAAGCTATATCGGGCTTAATGAGGGTAAATAATTTACATACAATAGTGGCAACACCATTAAAATGGCCTGGCCTAAATTTCCCACACAAATCATTTGCAATGGGGGGTAGATGAATTTCGGTTGTTTCTAGTTGATCAAGGATATCTTCTTCGGATGGAACAAATACGTAAGGCACGTTCAATCCTTCAAGCATAGATAAGTCTTTTTCTAATGTCCGTGGATAATTTTTAAAATCTTCTTTTGAATTAAATTGAAGTGGATTGATAAAAATGCTCACTACAATATGTTTTGTTTTTTTTAAGGCCTCTTGAATAAGTTTAATGTGCCCTTCGTGGAGATTACCCATAGTAGGGACAAAAGCAATATGGGGCAATGTCTTTAAAGTTTTAATTAATTCGTTTTGAGTATGAATGACATGCATACTTAAGAACGATTTTTTATGAACTCTAAAAGGAGATTTTTTGTATCGCTATTTTTATTTGATGAGGTAGTATTATCCAAATAAAGATCTTGAGATGTATTTGAATTCATTAATAAGTCATACAAAATAAAAACCTCACCATCGCATGTTTCACCTGAATGAAATCCAATAGTTGGAATAGATATTTCTTGCGTAATACGCTTAGCTACATCCTCAGGGACAGATGAAAGGACTAGCATATCAGCCCCAGATTTTTCAAGCGCCTTTGCATCCTCAATAATAGTACCTAGCGTTTTTTCTAGAGCGCATTGAATTTCATTGCTATTCTTATTTTTAATGCTTTGTGGCATATACCCTATATGCCCACATACCTTAATATCTTTTGTTTTCAGGTGTGTCACGATGGAAGATAATGATGCCCCACCTTCGAGCTTCACCATATGTGCCCCCGCTTCAATAAGCGCTAACGCACTTTTATATGCAAGGTCATTCGTCTCATAAGTGTGGATAGGAAGATCGCTGATAATGAATGAAGATTGAGCGCCGCGCGACACGGATTTAGTATGATAAATCATATCGTTTAGTGAAACATTGTGTGTATTAGCTTCACCCTTAATAAATATACCCAGAGAATCACCCACTAAAATAGCATCAACTTCAATTGACTCTAAGAGTCTTGCAAATGATGCGTCGTAGCAAGTGAGAATGGTAATTTTCTTACCACTTTTTTTCATAGATTTAAGAGAAGTTAAATTCATAGCAGTTGGGGATTAAAAAACTCGCGATTACTCTTGATATTCATAATTCGACTAATTAAGAGATCAATGGCATTTTTATCTTTGAGGATATTTAAATTTTCGTTATTAAGAATTAAAACAGGCGAGCGATCATAACTGTGAAAAAATTGGCTATATGATTCAGAAATTGCTTCTAAATATTCAGTTGAAATATCCATTTCAAAATTAATGCTTCTATCTTTAATTCTTTTTTCTAAAGTTTCTATAGATGTTTGAATATAAATAATGAGATCTGGCTTTGGTGCTTTTAATTGTAAGTGAGAAAAGATTTGATGGTAGAGATTAAACTCCTCCTCATCTAAATTAATTTTTGCAAAGATAGGATCTTTTTCAAGAAAAAAATCAGCAATCGTTGATTCTTTAAACATATCTTTCTGTGAAATTTTTTGAATCTGGTCTGCTCTTTGAAAAAGAAAAAATAACTGAGTCGATAAGGCGTAGCGCTTCATGTCCTCATAAAATTTTGGCAGAAAAGGATTTTTTTCGGCTTTTTCGCTTATAAAATTAACCCCGAATCGATCAGCTAAAATTTTTGCTAGCGTTGACTTTCCTGAGCCAATCGGCCCTTCAACTACAATGTAAGGAAATCTATCAAAAATATTCATAAAATTATGCGTTTGGTATTTTCTGGGTCTAATCCCCTAGCTATTTTAGCGATATCTCCGAAAGGGGGGACAGAAATATTTTCATTAATTTCTTGAAGAGGGAAAATAACAAAAGCCCGCTCATGCATTCTAGGATGCGGTATGGTGAGTTTAGGTTCATCTATTCTTAGGTCCCCATAAAGAAGAATATCTAAATCAAGCGTTCTAGGTGCATTAGGGAATGAACGCTCTCTTTTATGTGAGCTTTCTATCATTTGCAGCTCCAATAAGAGCTCATGAGGGCTGAGTTCGGTTTCAATCGAAACTACAGCGTTGACAAAGTCAGGCTGGTCTTTATAACCTAAAGGCGAGCTGGAATAGCAACTCGATTTTTTTATTAGCTTACTTTTAGGCATATTTCCAATTTCATTAAATGCGGTAGTCACTTGATTTAGTGGATTTGCAAGATTACTTCCTACTGCAATGTAAGCTAAGATGCCCATCTTTGACTATTTACGGGTAAGTTGTTTGACCATTAACGATTTTTCATGGTTATCAGCATCAATAAAATTTGTCCACCATATGCCAATACTCTGGTCGAGCTGGTTAGATTGACATCGCAACAGCATAAAGTCATAAGCAGCTCTAAATCTTGGATGGAGTAATAACCTGTATATTTTTTTTGGAGATTGATTTTCGAACCGTGGTTGTAATCGCCATATTTCTTTCATAGTAATTGTGAAGCGCTTATGAATAGGGAAAAGTTTAATTTGTTTTTCGATCACTTCATCAATCGCTTGGTTAAGCCCCGCTATAGAATGTTTAAGATCGACTTTGTATTGATCCCACAATAGATAAACTTGATGCCATAACAAAAATGAAAATAAGAAGCTCGGGTTACATGACTTGTCTTGGTTAATTCTTAAGTCAGTATTTTTAAGGCCATTCGAAATAAAAAGATCAATTACTTCTGACTTCAATTCTGGTGCTAAGAAAAACTGCGCGTAAATACTTTCTTCTTGCATGATTTTATAGCTACTTAATGCATGCCCTGTTAAGAAAAACTTAATAACTTCATCAAACAATCTTGAATGAGGAATGTTATGAAGCAGAGGGATAATTTTTTTTATAGGACTTCTTGAAGGGGTATGCAGAGTCATATTAAGTTTTGCACACACACGGAATGCTCTCAATATGCGAATAGGGTCTTCCTGATAGCGCTTTTCTGGATCACCAATCATACGAATAATCCCATGTTTAAGGTCTTCTAACCCCTCATGAAAATCAACAAGCTTATGATTCGTTGGGCTGTAAAACATTGCATTAATAGTGAAGTCACGTCGCATTGCGTCCTCTTCTATTGTGCCGTAATGGTTATCATCTTTAATCACGGAACCATCAGACTGAGGAATTTCTTTTTGTTGGGAGCGGTATGTTGAGACTTCGATGACCTCTCGTCCGTAAATCACATGGACTAATTTGAAACGTCGCCCAATCATTCTAGAGCGTCTAAATAAATGATGGATTTGATCAGGTGTAGCGTTTGTAACTACGTCAAAGTCTTTCGGCTTAATCCCAAATAAAAGATCTCTTACTGCCCCACCTACAAGATAGGCCTCAAAGCCGTTCTCTTCTAGAACTTCTATAGTTTTTATTGCATGAACGCTGATAAGACTGATATCAATTTTTTCGAAATCGATTTCAAAATTAGATTTTTTAGTTTTTTTAAATTTTTTAAAAAAGGCTTTAAGTATGGGAGGGGTCGCTGACATCAATGAAGATCTGTATTAACTAATATCTTTTTTCCAGAAAACATCTTTAACTTTTTTATGTTTATTGATAACTCTAGCAAGAACAAATAAAAGATCTGAGAGCCTATTAATATACTGCAGGGAGTATGCGTTAATCGCGTCTTTTGCGTTGAGTTTAAATATAGCCTGTTCGGTTCTTCTGCAAATCGTTCTCGCCATATGACAAAATGCTGCAGCTCTAGAGCCTCCAGGAAGGATAAATTCTTTCAGGGGAGGTAAGTCTTTATTGTAAGAGGTTATGATTTCTTCTAATTCAAGAACATCTTTTTTTTTGATGATTTTATATCCTGGCATTGATATCTCGCCGCCTAGATTGAATAAATGATGCTGTGTAACAGTTAACATTTTATTGATTTTGGGTGGCAGACTTTCTGTCAGCATAAGCCCAATCATTGAATTAAGCTCATCTATCGCACCGAGCGCTACGATACGATCACTAAATTTATTAGTTCTTGATCCATCGCCAAGGCCTGTGGATCCTTTGTCCCCACCCCTCGTGAATATTTTTGATAAACGGTTACCCATGATTTTCCTTTTCAATCATTGTACATTAAGCTTACTATCATCTATATTTAGATTTGAATAAAACTTTAGATAAATCTCATGTCTCCATCTCAAAATAATCCTATTGGTGTGATTGACTCCGGAGTAGGCGGTATTTCAGTACTTAAGTGTATAAGAGAGCATTTATTTCATGAGAATCTCATTTACGTTGCAGATTCTAAGTTTGCGCCTTATGGTGAAAAATCATGCGAAGAAATTACCCGTCGCGTCTTAACTGTTTTTGATTTTTTAAATAAACAAGATGTTAAGTCTGTTGTAATAGCCTGCAATACCGCCACAGCTGCATCAATTCAGACACTTAGAGATCGCTTTAGTTATCCAATAATAGGTATGGAGCCAGCAGTTAAGCCCGCCTCATTAATGTCTAAAAATAAAGTAGTTGGCATATTAGCAACATCAGGCACTTTGTTAAGTGCAAAATTTTCAGCACTTCTCGAGCACCATAGTAATGATATTCATTTTATTACGCAGCCATGTTTTGGCTTGGTTGAGCTTATTGAGCATGGAGATTTAGATAGTCCAGCGCTTATTGCACTTTTAAAAAAATACATTGATCCTCTTTTAAAAGAAAAAATTGACACCCTAGTTTTGGGTTGTACACATTATTCTTTTTTAAAACCCGCAATTCAAACATTAATACCAGACCACATTAAGATTGTAGATACAGGCAATGCAGTAGCAAATTATTTAAAACATGTGTTAGTAGAAAAAGATTTACTAAGCCAAAATATAGCGTCAGGGACAACTAATTTCTGGACAAATAGTTTGGATAAAAATGCAGATAAGGTTATGGCTGATTTATGGGGAGGAAACCCAGAAAGCTATAATTACAGAGGCCTTTGGGTTTAATTTATTTTAGTTTGTAAGTTGTGCCGCAATAGGGGCATGACACCATGCCCGTTCGCGTAATATCTAAAAACACTCTTGGGTGAGATGAAAATAAATTTTCTTTTTCCGTAGGACAAAACAATGGGAGACTTTTTTTATCTACACTTATCACTTGATTATTCATGATTTAAACGTGAGTGAGCCACTCTGCATATTTTTTTGATTTTCCTGTAACAGCATCAAAATAAATACTTTGTAATTCTTTGGTTATTTCTCCGCGACCCCCTTTGCCAATCATTCTTCTATCCAGTTCTTTAATGGGCGTTACTTCAGCAGCTGTGCCTGTAAAGAAAGCTTCATCGGCAGTATAGACTTCATCTCGTGTGATTCTTTTTTCAATCACTGGTATTTTTAAATCATTTGCGATTTGAATGATCGTATCGCGGGTAATACCTTCTAGTGCGCTAGTCAGATCCGGCGTAATCAGTTTGTTATGTTTGATGATAAATATATTCTCACCTGAACCCTCAGTTACTAAACCATTTACATCAAGTAATAATGCTTCGTCATAGCCATCTTGAATTGCTTCTTGATGAGCTAGAATTGAATTCATATAGTTACCATTTGCTTTAGCTTTACACATGGTGACGTTGACATGATGCCTTGAAAAAGAGGACGTTTTTACACGAATACCATTTTCAAGTGCTTCTTTGCCCATATAAGCACCCCATTGCCATGCTGCAACGATGACATGCGTTGATAAAGCTTTTGCAGAAATTCCCATGGCTTCAGCCCCATAAAACGCCATAGGTCGAATATAAGCAGATTCCAATCTATTTTCTTTAACGGCTTTTTTGTGAGCATCCATAATGACATTTTTGTCATAAGGCATTTTCATTCCAAGAATATGCGCAGAATTGAAGAATCGATCTGTATGTTCCTTAAGCCTAAAAATGGCAGTACCTTCATTGGTTTTATAGGCCCTTACTCCCTCAAAGACACCCAAACCATAGTGAAGCGTGTGAGTGAGCACGTGAGTTTTGGCATCGCGCCAAGGCGTCATTTTGTTATCGAACCAAATGTGTCCGTCACGATCTTCCATTGATGTTGGGATTGCCATAGTTTTCCTTAAAATTGGTGAAGCTTTGTTATGTTTCTTCTAGATTTATTGCCATTTATTAACATGATAAAATGAATCGCTTTTATTGAGAAATATATTATGAAAAAAATTGTACTTTTATTTTTAACCCTCATTTGTCTTATCTCTTGTCAAAACTCTCATGATCAGACTTTTGTAGGCACAGATATAAGCTCAGTTCCTATTGACACGACTTTTAGGTTAAAAGACTTTAATGGGCAGATAAGAACATTAGAAGATTTCAAGGGTAAGGTAGTGGTGATTTTCTTTGGATTTACGCACTGCCCTGATATATGCCCTACAACTTTGACCGACCTTAAAAAAACAATGGCCCTTCTCAAAGATAAGGCTTCAGACGTACAAGTTATCTTTATCACTTTAGACCCGGCTCGAGATACCGAGGATGTTTTGAAGAAATTTATTCCTACATTTAATAGCTCTTTTCTCGGGCTTACTGGATCAGAGAGCGACATTAATAAAGTCATAAGTCAATTTAAGATTTTTTATCAAAAAGTGAATGATGGAAGTAAATCTGGCTATACGATTGATCACAGCGCAGGTTTATATGTGCTTGATAAGAAGGGAAGCATTAAGCTTCATACAAGTCACGGACAAAAACCTGAAGATTTGGCGAGCGACCTCGCAAAGCTTATTTAACCAATAAGATACAAATCGCTTGAGAGCGTTTTGAGTTCTTTTTCTGATGAGCGATATTCAGGAAGGACTTTTTCTACTTCTTCCCAAAAACGATTTGAATGATTCATTTCCTTGAGGTGAGCTAATTCATGACAAATCACATAATTGATAATATGCGGAGGTGCTTGGATTAACCTCCAATTAAGTCTAATTTCTCTTTTAGAGTTACAGCTTCCCCATCGAGATTTTGCATTTGAAAGGTAAACGTTAGAAGGATGAACATTAAGTTTAACGCTAAACACTTCTACTCTTCGAACAAAGTCTTTCAATGCTTTTTCTTTTAACCATTTTGATACGAGCTTAGCGGAATGGATTTGATCATTCACACGATTCGTATGGACATGGAGTATGTCTTTATCTTGCAGAACTGAGTTTGTTTTGCTCGCCTTGAGACTAAGGATAACTTTATTGCCCAAAATGTGAATTAATTCACCTGTTTTCCAATTGATTTTCTTTTTCTTGCTTAATTGAAGGGAGAGCTTCTCTTGAATCCAATCAAGTTTTGGCGCAATAAGTTCTTCAATACGAGATCTGGGAATAAGAATAGGCGCATGAATAACAAGGCCGTCGTGATCTACTTTCAAACCAATGGTTCTTCGATTTCTTCTTTTTAGAAGGTATTTAATTTTTTTACCGCTAGGTAAAAATAACTCAAGATTGGTAGGTTTTAAATTAATCATTTAAATGTAAAACCTCTTTTTCAATCCAATTTTCGGTAAGCCTAATAATTTCATCAGGGTTTTTATTTTTTACATCTATAGCTTCGCCGATACTTACTTGGATGGTTCCTGGTTTTTTAAGAATTGAATTTTTTGGCCAAAATAAGCCTGCATTATGAGCAACAGGAATGACCTGCGTATTTGTTTTTGAAGCAACCCAAGCACCGCCAATATGATATTTACCTTTTTGTCCTGGATGAGTTCGCGTGCCTTCAGGAAACATGACAATCCAAAAACCTTTTTTGAGTCGATCAAGACCTTGGGTAAGAATTTGTTCTAGAGATTTTCGTCCTGCTTTACGATTAATGGCGATTGGAGATGTCATGGCTAGGCCCCATCCGAAAAACGGAACCCATAATAATTCTTTTTTAAGTACCCAAACTTGCGGAGGAAATATTTTTTGAAAAGCAAGTGTTTCCCATGCTGATTGATGTTTGGAAAGTACAATCGATGCAGTTGAACCTATGTTTTGCTCCCCTTTGACAACAAAATTTAGATTACAGGAAATTCGAAGCCAATATAGCATTGTTTTTGCCCAAATTGAAATAAATTTATATCTTGTAAGAGCTGGAAACGGAAATGTAAGAAGGGATACCAAGGTAAATGGAATAGTAAAAATCCACATACCAATTAAAAAAATAATGGATCTTAAATAAAGCATTATTTTAAGTTAAACATACTCCGTAATAATTCTTTGTGCCGCCTCTGCAAGGTTTTCACAAATCCAGGTATTTTTGGGTAACCCACCTTTTGCAAGCGTCTCTTCTCCTTTGCCTGTTTTGACAAGGATAGGCTGAGCACCTGCTGCATCGAAGGCTTGCAAATCTCTTAATGAGTCTCCGACGGCTGGAACCTTTATTAAATTGATAGAAAATCGATGAGCAATTTCTTTTAACATACCTGGTTTTGGTTTGCGGCATTCACAATCTTCTTCTGCTCTATGGGGACAAAAGAAAATGGCATCGATATGCCCGCCTTGTTGGGAAAGTAATTTAAACATCTTTTCATGTATGAGATTAAGTGTTGATACATCAAAAAGACCCCGGCCAATTCCTGATTGATTGGTCGCTATCACTACTTTGAAGCCAGATTGGTTTAAGAGTGCAATTGACTCTAGGCTATCTTGGATGGGTATCCATTCATTAGGCGTTTTAATAAAATTTACGCTATCTTCATTGATTACGCCATCTCTATCTAGAATGACTAATTTCATAATTTAAGAAGAAAGTTTAGATAAGTCAGCAACTAAATTCATTGCCGAATAGAGTTTTTCGAGGAGGGCGAGCCGATTCATTTTAAGTGATTCATCTTCATCGTTTACCATAACATCTTTAAAAAACTGATCAATCGGATTTTTAAGTTTGCATAGTAATTTTAACGAACCCGAATAATTTTTTCCCATATATTCTTTTCTAGACTCAGCATCTACAAAATCTAATGTGTTATATAAATTAATTTCAGCTTCGTCTTTAAGTAAAGATTGGTTAACTTTTAAGCTTGATTTAACATCAGCTTTTTTAAGAATATTGCCAACTCTTTTATTGGCTGATGCTAAGTCTTCTGATTCGGGGAGCAATAAAAATTCTTTAATTGCATTTAATCTTTTAGGTATTTCATTAATTAAACCTGATTCAATTGCAAGCACGGCTTCGATATCAAGAGCAGCATAACCTTGATCTTTGAAGAAATTGGAGAGGCGATCATAAATGAAAGAATTAAGATCTTTAGACTCGGCTAATTTAGTTGCCTGAATCGACTCGGAGATAACTGTATTTAAATTTAGATCAATATTTTTTTCAGTAAGAATACGAATGATTCCAATAACTTGACGCCTAAGTGCAAAAGGATCTTTGTCACCTGTAGGCTTCTCACCAATACTAAATAAACCTATTAAAGTTTCAATTTTGTCAGCAATGGCAACGATATCTCCAACAGTGCTTCTAGGAAGTGTGTCACCAGAAAATCTTGGCTTGTAATGATCTTCAATTGCAAACGCTATTTCATCAGAAATTTTTTCATTAAGCGCATAATATCTTCCCATAATACCTTGGAGCTCAGGGAACTCACCGACCATATTTGAGGATAAATCTGCCTTTGATAAATCGCATGTAAGAATTACAGCATCGAGTAATTTGGTTTGATTTAAATTTTTTACAATCAGAGATGCAATAGTTTTAACTCTCTCGGATCTTTCAGCCTGTGATCCAAGTTTATTGTGATAAACAATATGTGCAAGCTGTGAGAGATATTCTTTAAGTGGCTTTTTCTTGTCTTGCGAATAAAAAAATTCTGCGTCTGATAATCTTGGTCTGATAACTTTTTCATTGCCCTGAGTAATGAGATCCGAATTTTTTGGCGATATATTTGAAACAATCAAAAATTGATTAGCTAGTTTGTTATTTTTATCAATCAAAGGAAAGTATTTCTGGTTGGCTTTCATGCTTAAAATAAGACATTCTTGAGGAACGTCAAGAAATTTAGACTCAAATTCCCCCGCTAAAATATTCGGATATTCAACGAGCGCTGTTACTTCATCAAGAAGATCTTCGTCGTCAATAGGAGTAAGTTGATTTGAAAGATGAGCTGCTTTTTCATTTAAGGCATTTTTAATTAGTGCTTTTCTCTCGTCAAAAGAAACGATCACAGCGCCTTCGGCTTTCATTTGCTCTTTGTATTGGTCTGCATGTTGAATCTCAATTATTTCTTTTTTCGATTCGAATCGATGACCGAATGTTGTTCTATTCGATGAAATACCTAGAACATTTGCGTCGATGATATGGGCCCCATGAAGAATTACCAATCCATGAGCTGGCCGCACAAAATAAACAGTCGTCCATCCATCCGCAAGTTGATAGGACATCATCTTTTTTATGGGTAAACGCGAGAGGCTTGAAGAAATACATTCAGCAATAATATTTTTTAGCTTTGCACCTTCTACATTTTTATTGATATATAAAATTTCAGCATTATTTTCATTTTTTTTAACGATCTCACTCAAAGCTTTTTCGTTTAATCCAATAGCATGTAATTTTTTTAATAATGCATCAGTTGGTTTTTCTGAGGTATCAAATCCAACCGATGCAGGCATTAGTTTGATTGATACATTCTCGTTATCTGCTTCATCTTTAACATTTTTTAAATGTAAGCCGATTCTTCTTGGCGTTGAAAAGATTAAATCTTCAGATATTTCATTTACGAGATGATGTTTTGCAAGAAATTCTTTTATATTTTTTGCGAACGCAATGCCGAGCTGCTTTTGTGATTTTGGAGGAAGCTCTTCGGTTAAAAGCTCAATAAGTAAATTATCTAACTTCACGATTTAACCATCTTTTTTGTATTGAGTTGGTCAATAATTTCTTTCGCATGATTTTTATCAGCCAAGGGAAAACCTAAATTTGCCCGACTTAGTAGGTAGCTGCTAGCAACATTACGAGCCAAATTTCTAATACGACCAATATATTCTGCTCTCTCAGTGATACTAATAGACCCTCTTGCATCTAGAAGATTAAAAGAGTGTGCTGCCTTTAATACTTGTTCGTAAGCAGGAAGAGCTAAATGTTCGCTTATGAGGTGATTGGCTTGTTTTTCATGGGCAGTAAACGCTTGAAATAAAAAATCAACATCACTATGTTCAAAGTTATATGCACTTTGTTCAATTTCATTTTGAAGATATACATCTCCATACTTTAAATTATCAGTCCATGTGAGATCGTAGACATTATCAACCCCTTGGATATACATAGCCAGCCGTTCGAGTCCGTAAGTGATTTCTCCTGTGATCGGTTTGCAGTCAATGCCACCTACTTGTTGAAAGTAAGTGAATTGTGTAATTTCCATTCCATTGAGCCAAACTTCCCATCCTAAACCCCAAGCCCCAAGCGTTGGATTTTCCCAGTCATCTTCTACAAAGCGAATATCATTTTCTTTAAGATTAAAGCCGAGCGCTTTGAGTGAGCCTAAATAAAGCTCAAGAATATTTAATGGGGAAGGCTTAAGAACAACTTGTAACTGATAGTAATGTTGAAGTCTATTTGGATTTTTACCATAGCGCCCATCTTTTGGACGTCGACTTGGTTGAACGTAAGTTGCCTTCCATGGCTCCGGCCCAAGTGACCTTAAAAAAGTTGCAGTATGTGAAGTACCTGCACCCACTTCCATATCATAAGGCTGAAGAATGGCACATCCTTGGTTAGCCCAATAATGTTGGAGTTTGAGAATAATGTCTTGAAAGGTTAGTTGCATAATGAGTTGATCTTTAATTCAAGCATTCTACTTCTTTTTCAATACCCATAAAAGCTTTGAATGCCTCATGAACCAACCAAGAAGCACAATGAAACATAAAATAATGACAGGCCAATTGCCACAAAAAACATAAGGCGTTGTATTTTTAAATCCTTGCACATAACCTTCGAGGATGCCCTCAGTAAATGCGGGCAATATTTTCTTAACAATACCATGTTCATCAATAATCGCCGTGGCACCTGTATTTGTTGAGCGAATTACCATTCTTCCTGTTTCGATCGCCCTTGCTTGAGAAAATTGCAAGTGTTGATAGGCTGCAATAGATCTTCCATACCATGCATCGTTACTGACATTGGCTAAAATTGTTGCAGAAGGAAGTGCTTGAATAATTTCTTCGCCAAAAACATCCTCATAACAAATATTAAAAGCAATTTTCTGATTTTCAATTGCTATGGGCTCTTGCCGATTACCGCCCCTAGATAAGTCATTCATAGGCATATTAAGATAATGCGTATAAATATATGTAAAGATAAATTTTAATGGTATGAATTCGCCAAATGGCACTAAATGTGATTTTCGATAAACTTGAGATGAATCATTGCCTAAATTTAATACTACATTAAAGTATTTTGTATCTTGGCGTTCAATCGCACCAATAAGAAGGTGACCTCGTTGTTTTGTGGCATGAAGTAAGGTAGATTTTTTAAATGTTTCCGGAATGTATTCGACAAGGAGTGGTAAAGCAGTTTCTGGCAGAAGAATAATTTGACCTTTTGTTTTTTGAATAAGCTTTTGATAAGTTTGTAGCGTTTGTATAACAGTTTCTTTTTGCCATTTAATATCCTGAGCAATATTGCCTTGAACAAGCGATATAGATATAGGTTCACCTGTAGGCTCAGTCCATTCAATATATTTTAAAATTTGACCCGATACCAATACAGCTGCAACTAGACCAACCTTTAAAAGCTTTGAGCGTTTGTCTTTACTGAGTAGTGTAAAGCTGAGCAGCAGTGCTAAAGAAGTTAGTATGAGAGTCAGCCCGTAAATGCCAATAATAGGGAGGAATCCCACAAGAGGGCTCGAAGGTACTTGTGAATATCCCATGGTGAGCCATGGAAAGCCAGTGAAGAGCCAGCCTTTAATCCATTCAAAGAATGTCCAAATAAATGGGATTAAAAAAAGGCTCGATTTTCGATGCAAAGAAAACCATCCAGTAATACCAATAAAAGAAGCACAGAAAAGGCAAAATAAAAAAGTACTCAAACAGGACAGCCATGAGGGCATACCGCCATATGTATTGAGACTTATGTAAATCCATGAAATACCGAAGCCAAATAAGCCCAGACCAAAAAAGAGACCTGAGAAAAATCCTTGCCTGGCACTCTTTAGTTTATGCCAGATGTAAAAAAGACCACTTAAAGAAATAAGAGAAATGAAATGATGGTTAAAGGGAGCAAAGCTCAGAACTGAAAGAGCTCCGAGCCAAAAAGAAATAACTAAATAGAAGAGGGGGTAATGTTTATTCAAAATACAAATGCCGTTTAAGGCAATTGTACTGAATTATCAAGAATAAAGCCTTAAAAGTAACTAAGGCTTCTGAATTTGATAAGTTTGAGAAGGGGTTGATGAAGACTTTTCAGTGCTATTTTGAAAAACAACAGTTTCAACAAACTCATCTAGAAAATCTAACTCAGTTACAGGATAAAAGCGCCCATCTTCTGCAGTATTGATATTGTGATATCGCCAGACGGACCCTACAATCTGCTCAGAAGATTTCACCTTAATATCTTCTTTGGAAGCTGGCTCTCCAAGCGCCTTAAGAATTTCATCCTTATTAAAACGACTGATAGCTTCAATAAAGGATTTTTCGTCTACCGGGAGAATGCTTCTATCAGGACTAATCTCCATAGCGCATAAATATGGCGATGTGATTAAACATATAGCTAAAAATAGTTTTTTCATGGAAGACTCCTAATACTTTTGGAAAAAAAATAAGTCGATTAGTTCAAAAAATTACACGCTATTAATGGGGTTGTCAATTTCAAGAAGGACGGAATAGAGTTTACGACTATCAGCCCTTAGTATTGTGATCTTAAATCCCTGAAAAGTGATTTTTTCATCTCGCTTTGGGAGGTGACCAAACGCTTGAATAATTAAGCCACCAATTGTTGAAAACTCTTCATTGCTAAAGCTGACATTAAAGTATTCATTGAAATCTTCAATTTCTGTCGATGCTTTTACTCTGTAGTGACCATTCTTATCTTGAATAATATTGTCTTCAGTTTCATCAAAATCAAATTCATCTTCAATTTCACCAACGATTTGCTCTAATACATCCTCGATCGTGACCATACCTGAAACACCCCCATATTCATCTACGACGATAGCAATGTGATTTCTACTACCTCTAAACTCTTTAAGAAGGACATTAAGTCTTTTAGATTCGGGAATAAATACAGCAGGGCGTAACATGTCTCTAATTTCAAAGTCATCACCTGCATAGTATTTAAGAAGATCTTTAGCAAGTAAAATACCTATCACATCATTTTTATCATCTTCAATTACAGGGAAGCGAGAGTGAGCTGTTTCCATAACAAAAGGGATAAATTTTTCCGGTGAATGCGAGATATCAATTACATCCATCTGGGATCTTGGAATCATAATATCTCTTACTTGCATTTCGGAAACTTGGAGCACGCCCTCTATCATTGAAAGCGAATCAGCATCCATTAAATTTTTTTCATATGACGATTTAAGTAACTCAAAAAGCTGTTCGCGATCCTCAGGCCCTCTTAAAAGAAAGTGACTGAGGCGTTCGATTAATTTTGACTTCTTTAATTCGCTCATTGCGATTTACTCTCTTTTATAAGATAAGGATTTTTATAGCCTAACCCAGTTAAAATTTTTATTTCCTTAGCTTCCATAATATCAGCATCTTTTTTGTTTTCATGGTCGTAACCATATAAATGAAGTGCGCCATGAATAATAAGATGAGCGTAGTGGGCCTCAAGTTTTTTAGATTGTTCAAGTGCCTCTTTTTCGATGACTGGGGCGCAAAGAACAATATCTCCAATTAAATGAACCTCATCATCCACAAGGAAAGAAAGTACATTTGTAGGATATTTTTTTTTACGATATATATTGTTTAGGTTTTGTGACTCATCGTTATCTACAATTCGAATTGTTATCTCAGCATTTTTATCAACCACAGACATAAGCCATTTTAGGCATTGTGTTTTTTTTAATATCGGTTTTGTATGCACCATATCTTGTATCGCAATGATCGGTTTTGATTCCATTTGAAGTTAATTACTTACTTTCTTTCTTCTCGAAGTTTTCATAAGCATTGATAATTTTTTGGACAAGTGGATGCCTGACTACATCCTCAGATAAGAAGTGAGTAAATGCAATACCCTTAACTTTGGATAAAATTTTCTTTGCTTCAATCAGCCCACTTTTTTGACCTTTTGCTAAATCAATTTGTGTAATATCTCCTGTAATTACAGCTTTTGAACCAAAGCCAATCCGCGTCAAAAACATCTTCATTTGTTCAGGGGTTGTGTTCTGCGCTTCGTCTAGAATAATAAAACTTTGGTTTAGTGTACGCCCCCTCATATAAGCTAATGGAGCAATCTCAATAATACTTTTATCAATCATTTTATGGACATTATCGTAACCTGCTAGATCATAAAGCGCGTCGTACAGAGGCCTTAGATAAGGGTTTACTTTTTGTGCTAGGTCGCCTGGAAGAAAACCTAATCTCTCCCCAGCTTCTACAGCAGGCCTGACCAAGACGATGCGTTTAATTTTATCTCGGTTAATGGCATCCACAGCACTTGCAACAGCAAGATATGTTTTGCCTGTGCCTGCAGGCCCAATTCCAAAAGTAATATCAAAATCTTGTATATTGTTTAAATATGCATTTTGTCTTGGTGTTCTTCCTCTTAGGTCACTTCGTTTTGTTTTAAGCTCATTAATTTCTGCAGTTGCTTTTATCACTTCTTCAAATTTATTTATTTCGACAAGACCTAATTGAATATCTTCCAATTCAATAGGATCACCTGCTTGTTTATAAAATTTTTGAATAAGCATGGCCGCAGCTTTGACATTTTTTGAAGAACCGTTGACAACGAAATTTGATCCGCGTCTTACAATATCGACTTCCATAGCCGCTTCAATTTGTTTTAGGTTTTGATCCAATGCACCACATAAATTAGATAGCTGTCTATTACTGTCAGAAGGTAAATTGAATTCCATGCCCATATTAAATAATATCTCCGCGAAGTCTTTTCGAAGTTACCTCAGTAATTATTACATCTACAAATTGATTAATAAATGATTTATCAGTTTTAATGTCAACCACTCTATTATTATCTGTTTTACCAGCCATTTCAGCTGGATTTTTCCATGACTGACCATCAATTAGAATGCGCTGCTTTGTCCCTAACATAAGGTGGCTAATCGCCTTGCCTTGAGCTTCGTTTATTAATTGTAATTCATTCAATCTTTTTAATTTTATCTCATGTGGAATTTCATCATGAATATATGAGGCTGGAGTTCCAGGTCTTGGACTGTATAAAAAACTAAAACTGAAGTCAAATTGCACTTCTTCCATAATTTTTTTTGTCAGCTCAAAATCTGCGTCTGTTTCATTGGGGAATCCGATAATAAAATCAGAGCTTATTGAGATTTGAGGACAATTCTTTTTTAACTTTCTTACAATATTTTTATACTCCAACGCCGTGTAATTTCTTTTCATGGCTGACAATATGCGATCTGAGCCAGATTGAATTGGTAAATGAAGGTGAGTTGCAAGTTTTGGAAACCTTCCAAAACATTCAAGAAGGCTGTCATTCATTTCATTAGGATGGCTTGTTGTGAATTTAATACGTTTAATTTCATCAATCTCAGATATATATTCTATAAGTAAAGCCAGATCAGCAGGCGTTCCATTCTTAGTTAGCGATCGATAGGCATTCACATTTTGTCCTAGCAAAGTTATTTCTTTTGCGCCCAAGGAGGCTAGATGAACAACTTCGGCTAATACATCCTCAAACGGCCTCGAGATTTCTTCTCCTCTCGTGTAAGGGACGACACAGAACGAACAATATTTGCTGCAGCCTTCAATAATTGAAACCATGGCTGAAGCACCGGTAAAACTAGGGGGAGGCAAATAATCAAACTTTTCTATTTCAGGGAAAGAAATATCAACTTGTGACAAGCCAGCCGATCTTCTTTTGCTTACTAAATCTGGTAATCGATGAAGCGTTTGTGGGCCAAAAATAAGATCCACAAAAGGGGCTCGCTTAAGAATATTTTCTCCTTCCTGGCTTCCAACGCAACCACCAATTGCAATTAGTAGGTTGGGATTAATTTTCTTAAGGGCTTCATACTCGCCAAGATGGCTGTATATTTTTTCTTCAGCCTTTTCTCTTACGGAACATGTATTTAAAATAATAAGATCTGCTTCTTCGGGATTTTCAGTTTTAGAGCTTGCGTGGGCCTGATTTAATATATCTTGCATTTTTGATGAGTCATACTCATTCATTTGACAGCCGAATGTTTTAATAAAAACTTTTTTAAGCATAAAGCTACAGGAATAGATGGTGGATCAAAATTAGAATATTTTAAGTATAGTGGCTTTAAGTGATTAAGAATACAGGTAAATTATTGCATTTTAGATAAGATTTACCTTTCAATGAACATGTAAAATGATGCTATGAAAAGTTTCCCGATTTTTATTAATTTAATACATAAGCCGGTTTTGGTTATTGGGGGAGGGGATGTTGCTTTAAGAAAGATTGATATGCTTCTTAAGGCTGATGCAAAGATTACTGTCATTGCTTCTAAATTATGTACTGAATTAAAGCACTATCAAAAGTTAAAAAAAATTCAAGTCAAAATAAAGTCCTTTGAGAAAAATGATATAACTCATTCGGTACTTGTTGTTGCAGCGACTGATAATAAAAAAGTTAATTCTCTAGTTTCTAAAACTGCTCAAGCCCTTAATATTCCAGTCAACGTAGTTGATGAGCCTGCGCTTTGTTCATTTACAATGGGGTCGATTATAGATCGATCACCTTTATTAATTGCAATTTCTAGCGAGGGCAATGCTCCTGTATTAGCTAAATTTGTTCGTGAAAAAATTGAAGCCTTAATTCCTCATAACTTTAGCAAGCTTGCATCTATCATGGGTTCCATGAGAGATAGCATCAAAGGGCGATATGAAACTACGCAATCGAGAAGAATCTTCTGGGAAAATTTTATTGATCATCCTTTAGTCAGGCAGTTTCTCAACCAAACCAAAAAAATGAGTACTCAGCAATTAATAGCATTGGTAAAAAAGAATGGCATACAAAAAAAACAGGGAGAAGTTTTCTTGGTTGGTGGTGGACCCGGGGACCCAGATTTGCTCACATTTAGAGCTCTCCATTTAATGCAGCGATCAGATGTATGTGTTTATGACAAGCTTGTCAGTAAGGATGTATTAAATCTTGTGAGACGTGATGCAGAATTAATTTACGTTGGCAAGGAAAGAGACAGACATACCTTGCCACAAGACAAAATTAATCAATTGCTCGTAAAGTTAGCAAAAAAAGGCATGCGTGTTTTGCGTTTAAAGGGTGGCGACCCTTTTATTTTTGGCAGAGGCGGCGAAGAAATAGAAATGCTCATGGAGCATAAAATTCCATTTCAAGTCGTACCCGGCATTTCTGCTGCCAATGGCGTCTCAAGTTATGCAGGTATTCCCTTAACGCATAGAGATTATGCGCAGTCTTGCACATTTGTTACAGGGCATATGAAAGATGAAAGATTGACACTTGAGTGGGATTCGCTAGCTAAACCAAATCAAACTATTGTGATTTATATGGGCCTTTTAGCGCTTTCACAAATATGTGTTGAATTAGTAAAACATGGCGCCCCTAAAGATTTACCAATCGCCGTTGTTGAACAAGGCACAACCTCTCAACAGAGAGTGATCACGGGAGCTCTTTCTAATATTGTTCAAAAGGTGAAGAGAGAAAAATTAAAATCACCCTCTCTTATTATTATTGGAAATGTAGTCAAACTTCGAAAGAAATTAAATTGGTTTAATTAGCTTTCACTAATTAAAGGCAGTATGATTTTCACTTCTAAACCTTTTTTAGCTCGATTTGAGATTACTAATTTACCATTATGAGCTTCAGTAATTTTGTCAACGATTGCTAATCCAAGCCCACAACCCTCTCGATTATTAGCTACTTGTTTTTTATTTATTGATATCACATCAAATCTTTCAAAGGGTTTTAGAAGTCTTTGGATATGATCTGGCGGAATACCTGGGCCATCATCGAGAACAGAAATTGAGATACTTTCTTTATGTTTTCTAATAGTGATTACTACTTCACCCGAGGAGTAGGAAAAAGAGTTATTAATAAGATTATCAAATAACCTTCTAAATGAGATTGGTTTTATGTCATAGAAGATTGGTATTTTTAAATTACTCACAAGAACAATATGACGGTTAAGTATTTGATGTTGATTTTTCATATGACTAAAAAAATCATTGAGATTGGTTGTAACTGTTGCCTCTTGATTAAAACCTCGAACATAATCTATAAATTGATTAAGAATATTATCTATCTCTAAGATATCCTCTTCCATGCTTTTTTTAAGCCCACCCTCAATTTTTTTAGGCAACATTTCAATAGCAATCCTGAGCCTCGTAAGGGGGGTCCTTATGTCATGAGACACACCTGCTAAAAGAACTTTTCTCTCTTGATCTACCTTACCCAAACTCGTAGCCATTTCATTAAAGGTTTGGCTCATAGTGCGGAATTCAGTCACGCTATCCAAAGGAAGTTTTTCGGGTATTTCACCCCTCTTAAGTTTTTCAGTGGCCTGAATTAAAAGATTAAGTGGGCGATTTATTCTTGTTGCGGTTGCATAGGCGCCGATAATTGAAAGTCCTGCAACAATAATGCCCCAGCCGATCCAATGCCATGGGAACGCTCTGTCACCTGGGGTAGGAATTACCGCCCAAAATTCATCTTGATCAATAGAGAAACTGACCCAAAGACCTGGGACACCATAGTGATTAGTAATCACGATAGTATTTTCACCAAGCCTTTCTTTAATTTTACCTGCAACTACTTTTAAAAAAGGATCTGGGGGTAAGGGTTCAATATCTTCAAAATAATAGGCTGGGTAAATCCTTATCTCGCCCTTAGACGATAACTCGGATATGAGCGCAAGTCTCTTATCTTCTCTTGAAGATATCAGAGAGGCCCTTGTGAAGTTAATAACTGTTTCAATCTCCTGAGCGATTGCTTCAGCTCTGGGGCCTCTTTCAAAATAGTCAAATATTCGAATTGACACAACCTGCGCAATGATAAGCACTGTTGCGATAAGAATAAGAAATCTAGCGAGAAGTGTATTTGGAATGAATTTCAATCTACAGCATCACCATCTGGAACAAATATATATCCGAACCCCCACATTGTTTGAAGAAATTTAGGGCTCGTATGATCTTCTTCTAAAATTTTTCTTAATCTTGAAATTTGAACATCGATACTTCTGTCAAAAACATCAAGCTCACGTCCTTTTGCTAATTGCATAATTTGATCTCGGGATAAGGGCTGGCGAGGGCGATCAATAAATACCTTTAATAACTCGAATTCACCGGATGTAATACTGATGGGCGCACCATTTTTTGTGAGACTTCTTGTATCTGAACTAAATATAAAAGGGCCAAACGCTAAGTTTTCAGAATTTGAGGCCTGCGCTTGTTTTAAATCATTTCGTCTTAAGACTGCATTAATGCGCGCCAAAAGTTCACGAGGATTAAATGGCTTTGATACATAATCATCTGCTCCCATTTCTAGGCCCACAATGCGATCAATCTCATCCCCTTTCGCGGTGAGAATAATAATTGGGGTAAAGTTTCCAGACCCCCTCAGTCTTTGACATATAGCAAGTCCACTTTCCTCAGGCATCATAAGATCAAGAATGATGAGGCTCACAGGATGGCTCACAATAAAGTTATCCATCTCTTTGCCACCACTAGCTGCGTGAACATTTAAACCCTGATCAATGAGATATTTAGTCGTAAGATCCCTAATTTTTGGATCATCATCAACTATTAAAATAGATTCTGAATTGGTTGCCATGGCATTAGTCTAGATTGCTGGGTTCATTTTGGAGTTAAACTATCAGTTTACATCAAATTAAAAATGATCTATTGTTACAATTGGAAACAATTTGGCATTTTTTTGTAATAAACTACTTACATTTAAGCTTGAATATAACCTTCCTTTCTAAATAAAAATCAATCAATTGCATAATTTCTTAAGATATTTTTTGTTTTGTTTTGCTGGGTTTCTGGGCATATCTTTCCAGGCTTTTGGCGGACCAAACAACCAATCTCCAAAGGTTGAATCAGAAGCTAATACATCTGTATCAGGCGCGCTTAATAAGCTAAAGGACAGTAGCTTATTGTCCCCAGAAGAACGCGCAAGAATTAGACGTGCTCTTGCAGAGTTCGCAAAATCCTCAGGTAAAGAAAGTAGCCTTATTGAAGAAAAACAGAGGGAGATGTTAAAGGGCTTAGAATCTCGCTTCATGGCTTGCGATGAAGATAATGACAATACACTCGATTTAGCAGAAACAACTCGCTGTTTACCCCAAGTCGCTCGTCAATTTAACCGCCTTGATCTCGATGAAAATGAAGTTATATCATTAGATGAGCTGGCTTTATTAGCAAAAGAATTTGAAAAATCCTACTCAGAACCCAACAAACGTAAAAACAATCAAGCCTCTTCACAAAACAAAACACCCATAAATTAATCCTTAGTGAATCTTCGTTAAAATAGATCACTATGGCGGCTTTAGAATTTCAATCTAGCTTTAAAAATATCAATCAAAAAGAATGGAATGACCTTACAAAATCTAATCCTTTTTTAAGGCTTGAATTTTTTCAATCACTTGAAACATCAAAGTCAATCGGAGAGGGTACAGGATGGCAGCCTTTTCCTGTGACCGTGACTGATCAAGGCAGGCTGGTTGGTGCTTCACCTATATTTTTAAAAGAACACTCCTATGGAGAATACGTATTTGATTGGTCTTGGGCAGAGGCCTATCAAAAATATGGGAAAAACTACTACCCAAAGATCGTTTCATCTATCCCGTTTACTCCAGCTACAGGGCCTAGAATTTTTGGATTAGACCAATCTATTAAAAAAAATATAGTCATGCAATTAGAAGACTTGGCTTATAAAAATAAAATATCATCAATTCATATTTTATTTTGTGATGAGAGCGAGCGAGACATGCATGAAGATTCAAAATGGATGCCAAGGGAGGGCGTTCAGTTCAAATGGCAAAACAAGCATTATAATAATTTTGAAGAATTCTTATCTCAACTTTCTCATGACAAGCGAAAAAAAATAAAGCAAGAAAGAAAAAAGATCAAAGATCTTGGATTCGAAATCAAAAAAATAAAAGGCCCAGAAATTACAGAAACAGACTTAGATTTTTTTTATGCTTGTTACTGCAATACCTATCAAGAGCATCATTCACAACCCTACCTAACAAGAGATTTTTTTAGCCTTATAAGAGAAAGTATGCCTGAGAACTTATTATTAGTATTGGCATACGAAGGTTACCTCCCTATTGCAGGATCATTTTTTATTCATGATGGTAAAAAATTGTATGGGAGATATTGGGGCTCAAAATCTTTTTATCCTGGTTTACATTTTGAACTTTCTTACTACCAGGGCCAAGAATTTTGTATTGAAAATAAGATTTCTATATTTGAAGGCGGTGCTCAAGGCGAGCATAAAATGGCAAGGGGGTTTGAGCCTTTCAACACATTTTCATTCCATAGAATCTTCGATGAAAAATTTGAGCACGCAATCAAGGATTTTTTAAGAAGAGAAAAGAATGGCATTGATCAATACACAAACGAACTTAATGAAAGAGTACCGTATAAAACTGAGTTAAATATTTAAAAGATGGTGGTGATGGAGGGTCACGATCCCTCGACCTCAGGATTATGAATCCTGCGCTCTAACCAGCTGAGCTACATCACCCTTTTTTGAAACAAACGAAGCGTTGAATTATATTTTTTTAACCACTTAAAGTCAAAGATTGATCGTTAAACGTTAAACCTGAAATGCATCACATCCCCATCTTGAACAATATATTCCTTACCCTCTAAGCGCATTTTTCCTGCCTCTTTAGATTTTTGCTCGCCATTGTAAGTAATAAAATCATTGTAAGAAATAACTTCTGCACGAATAAAACCTTTTTCAAAGTCTGTATGGATAACACCGGCAGCTTCAGGAGCAGTTGCACCTTTTTTTACAGTCCAAGCCCTTACTTCTTTGACGCCTGCTGTGAAGTAGGTTTGCAAACCTAATAGCGTATAAGCTGATCTAATAACTTTATCGAGACCTGGCTCTTCTAAACCGAGCTCACTAAGAAATATTGCTTTATCTTCGTCTTCTAGATCAGCAATTTCAGCTTCAATTTTTGCGCAAATAGAAATTACAGGAAGATTGTCTTTTTGAGCCAATGCTTTAAGTGAGTCCAATATAGGGTTATTCGTGAATCCTGTTTCGTTCACATTAGCAACAAACATGACAGGCTTCACAGTGATTAAGCAAAGAGGCTTAATAAGTTTAAGCTCATCCTGATCTAAATTTAAATTTTTAGCCAATTTTCCCTGATCAAGGTGTGATACAACTTTTGTCAGAATTGAAACTAGTTGAATAGCTTCTTTATCTCCTGATTTTGCTTTTTTGTTTTCGCGGTGAAGTGTTTTGTCCACAGTTTCCATATCCGCTAAGATAAGTTCTGTATTAATGACTTCAATATCAGATAGAGGATCTACCTTACCAGAAACGTGAACGATGTTGTCATCTTGAAAGCAGCGCACTACGTGCACAATGGCATCTGTTTCTCTAATGTTAGCTAAAAACTTATTACCAAGACCTTCTCCCTTAGAGGCTCCCGCAACAAGACCTGCGATATCAACAAACTCGACAATGGCTGGCTGAGTTTTTTCTGGGTTAACTATTGCTATTAGCTTTTCGATTCTAAGATCTGGAACTTCTACAATCCCAATATTGGGTTCGATGGTACAGAAGGGATAATTTTCCGCGGCTATACTTGCCTTAGTAATCGCATTGAATAGCGTTGATTTTCCGACGTTAGGTAATCCGACAATGCCACATTTCATAATATATTTTCTTTATTTGTTAGTGTGAAGATTGAGCATAGCTTTTTCAAATTGCCCTGATGCAATTTCATTAAAAAGCTGACTGCTTTCTTCTATAGATTCATCAATGAGACTTCTCTCTTTAGATGAAGGATTTTTTAAAACATAATCAACGACTAAATGCTTATCTCCTGGATGACCAATACCAATTTTTAAACGCCAAAAATCCTGAGAGCCGATGGATGCAAATATACTTTTAAGTCCATTATGTCCGCCATGACTTCCACCAAATTTGAGCTTGGCTTGACCGACGTCAATATCAAGATCATCGTGAACGACTAAGATTTCATTGGGATTGATCTTATAAAACTTTATGATTGCTGCAAGTGCTTTTCCACTATCATTCATGTAAGTACTAGGCTTAGCAAAATAAATTTCATACGAATTGGATAACTTTCCAATACTTGAAGAAAACTTATCACTATTTTGTAGATTGATATTATGTTGATCAGCGACGAGATCAATCCACCAAAAACCAGCATTATGTCTAGTATCTGAGTATTTTTCGCCAGGATTTCCAAGACCTACAAATAATTTAATTTGGTTCATATGAAAAAATAAGGCGCACTTTTTTAAATTAAGCGCGCCTTATTTATATCAAAAGTTAAATTACTTAGCTTTGTCTGATTTAGCTTCATCAGCTGAGGCTGCACCTTCAGCTGGCTTAGCACCATCAGCTGCTGCTGGAGCGGCTGCATCAGCTGCACCTTCAACTGGTTTAGCTACGACTTCTTCAACCACTGCTCTTGGTTTAGCTACAGATGCAACTGCTGCATCGTTACCATGAGAAAGCTGAACGAATTCAACACCTTCAGCGACTTTAATTTGTGATAAGTGAACCGATTGGCCAATATCAAGCGCTGCCAAATCAACCTCAATAAATTCAGGAAGATCTTTTGGTAAGCAGGAGATATTTGCTTCAGTCATAATGTGAGCCACAATACCACCGTTAAGTTTAACGCCTGGCGATACTTCGGCATTAGCGAAGTGGAACGGGACTTTCACGTGAATTTTTTCATTTTCATTGACGCGTTGAAAATCAATATGCTGAATGGTGTTTCTTACAGGATGCATTTGATAATCTCTTAACAAGACAGACTCTTTGCCGCCTTCTAAGTTGAGCGTCAAGATAGATGCATGAAATGCTTCATGTCTAAATTGTAAAAATAAAGATTTATGTTCTAGGTCAAGCGAGACAGGTTCTTTGCCTCCACCATATAAGATTCCAGGAACAATTCCAGCGTGGCGAAGACGGCGGCTCGCACCCGTACCTTTCACACCACGTTTTGTTGCATTAATTTCGATTTTCATTTACTACTCCTTAAATTAAATCTGCATTCCGCGACCAGACTGCAGCAGTTTATTGGTCAACATGACCAAATTTTTTATTCCATAAAAAGAGAACTTACGGAATCACCTTGGCTGATACGACGAATCGTTTCTGCTAAGAGTTCAGCAACGCTAAGCTGCCTAATTTTTTTACATGCCATTGCCACTTCATTAAGTGGAATTGTATTTGTTACAACTAATTCATCTAATGCTGAATCAGTAATAATTTTTGCTGCATCCCCTGAAAGAATTGGGTGTGTAGCATAAGCTACCACTTTAGTAGCACCATTCTTTTTTAAAGCAGCAGCAGCTTCGCAAAGTGTGTTTGCAGTATCGACCATGTCATCAATAATGACGCAGGTTCTATTTTCTACTTCACCAATAATATTCATCACTTTAGACACATTTGGTTTTGGTCTACGTTTGTCTATGATCGCAAGATCTGATCCTAGTTGTTTAGCGCACGCTCTTGCTCTCACAACACCACCAACATCCGGCGACACTACTACAAGATTTTTATGATTTTGTTCAAGCAAATCTTTAAGAAGCACAGGTGTTGCATATATATTATCAACAGGAATATCAAAAAATCCCTGAATTTGGTCAGAGTGAAGATCCATAGTAAGTAATCTATTCACACCAACGCTTGTAAGCATATTAGCCACAACTTTAGCTGTAATCGCAACCCGAGCTGATCTGGGTCTTCTATCTTGTCTTGAGTAGCCAAGATAAGGGATCGCAGCTGTAATTCTCGATGCAGATGACCTTCTTAAAGCATCAACAATTACCATAATTTCCATTAAGTTATCGTTGGTTGGATGGCTTGTAGATTGAAGAACAAATACATCTCTACCGCGAACATTTTCAAGGAGCTCAACCATAATCTCCCCATCACTAAAACGACCTACGTCAGCGCGTCCAAGGTGAATGCCTAGATTCTCTGCAACCTGCTCAGCAAGAATAGGATTGGCATTGCCCGTGAATATCATGACGCTGTTATTATCCAAAGTCTCGGTCCTGGTTATAAATGGTCAGTCTCTAAAATGGCAGGGGAGGAAGGATTCGAACCTTCGCATGCTGGAATCAAAATCCAGTGCCTTAACCAGCTTGGCGACTCCCCTATTATTATTATGTTCCCAACATTAAATTAAAATGAGGGTGGTTATTTAACCCTTTAACTACAAAGCCTAGTGTATGTTCTGGCCTTTTCTCTGCTATTTTTTTACCTTCATCTGCTGAACTCAAAGATATAAAAAAACATGATCCTGAGCCTGTCATTTTTGCGTGGCCAAACTGGTTTAACCAGTCAAAAACAAGGGTAATTCCTTTAAATTTTTTTAAGACCCCTTTTTGCAAATCGTTAGCTAAATTTTTAGCGCCTAATTCATTGGAAAAGCCTGCTATTTTCAATGGAATCCGGTCTTTTGTCAATTCAAGTGACTCAAAAACCTCTCTCGTGGAAACCTTCTCCTTAGGGGCTATGACAAGGTAATCTTGTGGTGGGGTCTGGAAAGGGGTGAGGTTTTCACCTATACCTTCAGCCCAGGCATTTTGGCCAAAAATAAAGAACGGGACGTCCGCGCCTAGCTTTAGAGCCAATCCTTGTAATTCTTTCTGTGTTAATTGGCATTGCCATAATAAATTCAGGGCAATAAGTGTTGTTGCAGCATCCGAGCTGCCTCCCCCAAGACCGCCGCCCATTGGGATGGATTTTTTAATAAAGATATCTGCACCTGATTGGTTATCTGCAAATGGCTTTAATAAGTGAGCCGCTTTAATGCTTAAATCGTCACTTTCTTGAATATTCGTGTGCTGAGAAGTCCGACGTATAAGTCCAGACTCGTTTATTTTAATAAAAAGATTGTCATAAAGATCAATGAGCTGAAAGACTGTTTGAATATTGTGATAACCATCAAGCCTTTTATTTATTACACGAAGAAATAAATTTAATTTTGCTGGCGCCAAAAATTCTTTATAACCATTTTCTTTAAGTTCATTTGCCTGCAATGTTAATAATCTCTTCCACAATAAAATTAAAACTAAATGTACCTTGGGTAATCGATATTTTAGAGGGGATGGTCAAGCCATCCTGAGTTTTAAAAGCATTGATTAAGATATTCCACTCATCATTATAAAAATGAGTTGTACGATTTAGTTGATTTTCGTCTTTATGTAAATTTTTAATTTGATCAACATGATTTGTAATTAGATGTCTAAAAAGATCTGGCGAAATATTTTTACCAAACAAAGATTGTATGTAGCGATCAAAGTCATCACCCGACAAAACTTTCCCATTGGCATCAATGATAAGTTTGTCATTAGATGAGTAAATAATTTTTGCGACTTGGCTATTAAAGGGCGAAAAAATATCAATTTCATCTTGGTTGTTTTCATATCGCCAAATTAGTCGACCCGAGCCTCCTTTGGAATCGACCGAGTAAGCAAATTTAGCTTTTATGGAAAATTTTTCGATAAAACGATTTTCGTCAATCGCTTGTAAGGTTTCAATAGCGGGTGAGTGAGATTTAAATATCTCAAATGGATCATTCAATGTTGAGCAGCCTGAGAAAAAAAGTGCTGCTACAAGAAAAAGGGCGCTAAAAAGATTCAATTAAATAAAAGCTCTGTTAAGAATTAACGTAGTCTTTTAAATGTTTCTTTCAGAACTTCATTATCGGGAAATGATTGAAGCGACAGTTCAAGAACATCACCAGCTTCCTTCTTCTTTCCTTGCGCCCACAAAATTTCACCAAGATGCGCTGCGATCTCTGGATCCGCTTGAACGTCATAAGCTTTCTGAATGAAAGAAAGAGCTGAATCTAATTTGCCGAGTCTGAAATATAACCAACCCATACTGTCTAAAATGTAATGATTATTAGGCGAGATTGATAAGGCAACCTCAATATATTTCTTTGCATCATCTAAATTAATGTTTCTATCAACAAATGAATAGCCCAGTGCGTTATAAGCTACAGCGTAGTCAGGTTTAATTTTAATAGCTTCCCTTAAAAGCTTTTCCATTAAATCATACTTATTTAACTTATCTGCAAGGAGCGCATAGTCAAATTTAAATTCAGCAGATTGAGCGAAGTTAGATGCTTCATTCTGCATGAGCTCAAATGCTTCTTGATGTCGATTGAATCGGGTGAGTAAAGAGGTTTTTAACTGAACGACGCTTAATTTTTCATCCGGCGAATTAGATTTTATCGCATTTAAAAATTCTAACGCTTTATCGACAGATTCTTTTTTAGCAATGATTTCTGCTGTAATTAGTTTTGATTCAATAAAATGAGTTCCATTGCCTACTTTATTAAGCCAAGTAATTGCCACATCACTTAGATTCTTTTTATCCGCAATCTTTGCAAGATAGATAAAGACTTGATCCTTGTCTTTTGGCTTTCTTTTAAGGCTTTGTAAAAAATACTTTTCAGCAAGATCGTAATCTTCAAGTTCAACTGACAATAAACCTACTGCAAGTGTAATCTCTGCAGAACTATTTGCTGTGTTTACAAGTTTTATAAATTCATTTTTTGCTTCATTAAATTTCCGACCATTTGTTAGTAGCTTTGCATATTCAAGCCTTACGTCGTTAGATTTTGGATATTTGTTTAAGAAACTGCTGTAGAAATTAAGGGCCTTTTCAGGATTATCTTGAGCCAAGATTTGCCCTTTAAATAAAATTGGCATTTCCCAATCTGGTTTAATTTGTGTGATAGCAGCCAATTCTTTTTCGTAAGCTTTTTGATCTTTACTAATCCACGCTGCATGTACAACCGCAAAATGTGCTTCTGCTAATTTAGGATAGGGTTGAGCGAGCTCGGTCACTAAAGTCAACACAGCTTTCTTATCCGGAACTCGTGAAAGCATGCTGTTTAAATATAAAAAGCCACTCGCCCTTGTTTTTTCTTTGAGGAGTAGCTTTTGTAAAATTGGCTTTGCTTCACTAAGTTTATTGTTAGCTATAAGTATTTCACTTAAAGCTTGTTGAGCATCAGCAGAATCTTTATTAAGCTCATTCCAAACTTTGGAAGCTTCTAGAGCCAATGCAGCATTCCTTGTGAAGCCAGTCAGTTTTGTCGCGCGTTCGGCAAAAAAACCGTTATCAGTTTGCTTAGCTAAATCTAAAAAGAGTTCGCTTGCAAGATTAAGCTCACCACGTTGAGAAGCGATTTCAGCTAATAAGAGCCTAAAAACGAGATCAGGATTGGTATAATTATTAATCGAACTAGATGTGTCAGGCTTTGCATTGGCTAAAATACTGAATAAGAAAAAAGTAATAAAGGTAAATATTCTAAGCAGATGCATAAAGATTCCTGAGATTTGATTTCTACAATAGTTTAAACTAATTTGACTAAAAATTTAGCTGTCAGCCATCTTCCGGAGCTTAATTAAAGTAAAACAAGATATTTTAATATGTATAATTATGATTCATTTTTTCAATAAAAATTCAAAAAAACATCTATGTCAAATTTAACCTTAGAAGCTATAGAGCTGACGCGCCTTTTTGGCGGTCGCGAGGCTGTTAAAAATGTAAGTTTTCAACTGGAAAAAGGTGAGGTTTTGGGCTTTTTGGGACCTAATGGTGCTGGCAAGTCGACCACGATGCGAATGCTTACGGGAAATTTAGCCCCCTCGATAGGAACCGTAAAAATTTGTGGTATTGATATGATGGAAAATCCGAAGGAAGCAAAAGCATTAATTGGGTATTTACCTGAGATGCGTCCTATATATAAAGAACTTACAGTAGACGAATTTTTAACCATTGCTTCTCGTCTTCATAAGGTCCCAAGCAAGCAAATTAAGAAAGCTGTAGAAATTGCGAAACAAAAATGCGGGCTAAGCCATATGAGCAAACGATTAATTGAAAACTTATCAAATGGTTATCAGCAGCGCGTAGCAATTGCTCAGGCAATAATTCATAACCCATTGGTTTTGATTCTTGACGAACCTACAGTAGGTCTTGATCCGATTCAAATTAGAGAAATTAGAGCGCTTATTAGGGAAATTGGTCAAAAACACAGTGTAATTTTATCTACACATATTCTTCCTGAAGTTGAAATGGTATGTGACCGCGTTCAAATTATTGATAAAGGTAATTTAGTATTTCATGGGTCAATTGATGAATTAAAGCAGCATCGACAAGGTAACAAGCTTATGGTGGGCTTTGCAAAAGCACCTACAATCTCAGCACTTAATGATATTGAAGGAGTTTCAAAGGTTGAAAAGGTAGAAGATCGTATGTATCGTATTCACTTTAAAAATAAACAATCTCCTGCAGAGGCAATCGTAAAGTTATCAGTAAAAAATAGCTGGGGACTTTATCAAATAGCTCCTGATCAAACGAGTCTTGAAGATGTCTTTGTTCAATTAACCCAGATGAAACAGAAAAATTAAATGAATATGAGTGAGCGCTAATATGATTATAAATATCGCAAGAAAAGAGCTTAAAAGTTTATTTGCTTCACCAATGGGGTGGACTATATTGGCTCTTCTTATGGCTTTGCTTGGTAACTTTTATCTTACTGGAGTTAATAAATATTTTGAAGTGATGTCAGGCGCAGTAAGACCTGCTGAAAGAGTTGGAGTCACGATTTTTGTAGGCCAGACAGTTTTTGGCATAGCGCGCTATATTATGCTTTTCGCCGTCCCTCTTTTGACGATGCGTCTTATTAGTGAAGAAAGGCGTAATCAAACATTACCATTTTTATTTAGCGCACCGATTTCCTTAACTGAAATTGTTTTAGGTAAATTTGTTGGGTTGATTATTTTCTTAAGCATTCTTATTGTTTATATTTTTATGATGCTCATAACGCTTAATATTTGGTCGGATATAGATTTCGGCTATCTACTCGCAAATTCATTTGGCCTTTGGCTTCTCTTAGGAAGTTTTTCTGCTTTAGGAATTTATTTTTCAAGCTTAACAAAGCAGCCTATTATTGCTGCAATCTTAAGTTTTATTTCATTATTTGCCTTAATTTTTCTTGAAAGTATGTTTGCAAGCGACCCTAATCACTGGTTTGCATACATATCCTTAATGAAACACTTCCAAAGCTTTTCAAGGGGACTGATTGATACCTCAGATCTAATTTATTTCTTTTTATTCATTTCAACATTTTTGACATTAACTATAAGACGTCTTGATGCAGAAAGGCTTCGTGGATAATTATGAAAGTTAATCCAAAACTAAGATTACAGATTCTTATACAAAATAGTTTTTTTGTAGTTTTATTCATTGCTTTAATATTTTTATTAGGCTTCCTTGCAAATCAATACAAGTTTTCTAAAGACATAACACAAGCCAATAGAAATACATTAACAACCGGAAGTATTAATGTATTAAAGCAAATGCAAGGCCCTATAACTCTTACTGTATTTGCTTCGGAAGATGACGTGAATAATGGAGACACATTTAGGCAGGGCATCATTAATTTTATGGCGAGATATCAGAGAACGAAACCTGATATTAACGTTAAATTTATTAGCCCAATAAAAGAGCCGAAGTTAGCACAGGAAAACGGTATTAAAGAAGACGGCGAAGTTGTGGTTGAATATCAAAAAAGATCTGAGCATATTAAACCCCCTTTTGCAGAGCAAGAGATGACAAATCTTTTCATGCGCTTATCAAGAACAAGCCAACGGGCCGTCATGTATCTAGATGGACATGGCGAAAGAAACTTAATTGGGCTTAAAAATAACGATGTTGGTGAGTTTGGCAAGCAATTAGAATCTAAAGGGTTGAAATTTGCTAATCTAAATTTAACTATTGAATCAGAAGTGCCTCTTAATGGTTCAATGCTAGTGATTGCAAGCCCGCAAAAAACTATTTCTCCTATTGAAGCGAAAAAAATTAAAAAATTCCTAGAGTCGGGTGGAAATCTCCTTTGGCTTCTTGATGACAATAACTTCCGTGGCTTAGATGAAATTGCTGCCTATCTTGGATTAAGTGTTTCAAGCGGACAAGTTATAGATCCAGCAGAGAAGGTTGAAGGCGTTAATGAAAATATTGCTTCTGCTTCCTCATATGGGGAACATGCTATTACTAGAAACTTTATGCTAGGAACGCGATTTTCTAATGCACACGAAGTTAATGCTAAGGGAACTTTAGATAATGGTTGGGAAGTTAGTAAATTGATAGAAGTGTCTCCCAATGGATGGCTGGAATCTTCCCAAGTGATGACAAATCAGAAACCTACTTTCGATAAAAGCAAAGATAAGGCTGGCCCAATTAATATAGCAGTAGCACTTCAAAGGGTGTATGGGAAAAAAGGCCAAAGAGTTGTGGTGGTAGGTAATGGTAATTTCTTATCTAATACATTTATTACAAATGGCGGTAATTTAGATCTTGGGATCAATATGATTAACTGGTTATCAGGCGATGATAATTTAATTTCAATACAGCCAATGCCGTTAAAAGATGTGAATGTCACCATTCCTGACAATCAAATGTCATTCATTATTGCATGGACCGTATTTCACAGTTTTGAATACTTCATACCGATTGGTTTTTTTGTTTTAGGTATATTGTTCTGGTTCAAACGAAGAAAAGCTTAGTTTGTAACTATGAAAAATAAGTGGTTAATTAATATTATCTTGTTGGTGATGGTCTTATCGATATCACTTTTCTTATTTCTTAAGCCTACCAAGATAAAGCAAACAAAACAATTTTCAATTAGCACATTTAATTTAAGTGATTTTGATTCAATAAAGATAGATTTTCCATCTAGAGCATCAGTAATCCTCAAAAAATCTTCTGAGTCATGGGATATGATTGAACCTGTAAAAGGTAGAGCAGATCAATTTTCAGTACAGAAAATTATTTCCATCGTAGCAACATCAAGCAGCGAAAAATTACCTTCAAACGATCTAGCCAAATACGGTTTAGATAAACCTACGATGAAATTAAAATTGATTCATAAGGGGCAGGAAGAGGAGTTTATTTTTGGCACATACAATTCCGTAACAGAAGACCAATACCTTTTATATAAAGAAAATGTGTACCTTATTAGCGGGTCTTATTCAGAAGCTGCTGCTACCCAGCCTATTGAGCTTATTGATAAGTTGCCTTTAACTAAATCTGAGGAAATTAAATATTTCGATTTTTCTCGTCTTGAACAATGGCAATCTAAAAGATTAAAAGTCACTCGTAATAATAACGAGTGGTCTGCTAATGAGGGCAGTCAATTTAAACAAAACGAGATGGCTGAATGGTTCGATATGACATGGGTTAAAAATCCAGCAAAGTCGGTTGAAAAATCATCTATTGACCTCAGGGTTCCATATAAGAGCTTTGACATCCATACGATAGATGGAAAAAAGATTACTTTTTTACGCTTGCAAGAATCACCTGAGACGAAATTATATAGAGTGGATGAAGGTTTGCTCTACAACTTTGGGAGCGATATTGGATTTACTATGATGAATCCTCCCATTGAACATTCTAAAAAATAAATCCTTTTATGCCTGAGCTTCCAGAGGTTGAGATTACCTGCGTAGGTCTCAAGCCTATACTTCAAAAATCTATTTCAAATATTATCATTAGAAATCCATCTCTAAGATGGCCAATCCCTTCGCATTTAAAAAAAACACTTCCCAACCAAAAAATACTACATATAAAAAGACGCGCTAAATATATTGTTATTCAATTTGAAAAAGCATCCCTCATGATTCATTTAGGCATGTCAGGACGACTGGAGATCTTAGATAAAGAGACGCCACCTAAAAAGCATGATCATGTTGATATTGCGTTTCATAATTCAAAAAATATTTTAAGGTATACAGACCCAAGAAGATTTGGATCCATACTCTGGGTGAATGGAGACATCAAAAATCATTTTTTAATTTCGAAGCTAGGTCCAGAACCATTGGAAAGCCTATTCACTAGAGACTATTTATTTTCAAAAACGCATAATAAAAATTCACCTATTAAAAATATCATTATGGATAGCCATATTGTTGTGGGTGTTGGCAATATATATGCAAGTGAGTCATTATTTAAAGCTGGAGTGCTGCCAAGTAAACCAGGTAAGGATATTTCTCTGAGCGAATGCACAAAGATTGTTAAATATATTAAGGCTACATTAATAAAAGCGATTGAATTAGGCGGAAGCTCACTTAAAGATTTTTATAATGTGAATGGACAGTCTGGTTATTTTCAGCAAACTTATAATGTGTATGGAATGACGGGCAAGCCTTGCCGAAAGTGCAAAACAATTATTGAAAATAAGAAAATTGGACAGCGCTCAAGTTTCTTCTGTATTAATTGTCAGAGCTAATTATTACTAAGCTTATTTGTTTCTTTGATAATCTTCGGTAACAAAGACCCTACAACCATTCCAATAATACTATTGCCCAAGCCAATTAATTGGGCAGGTATCAGTGCCTTGTCACCTATAAATAATTCTACGAATAACCATGATCCTATACCGCCAATAATTGCCATCAAAGCACCTTGGCTATTAGCTTTTTTCCAAAATGCACCAAATACAAGAGGCACAAAAGCACCTGCAAGCGTAATTTTATAAGCTGATTCAACCATGCCAAAAATTGAAAGATTTGAACTAAGAGCATATAGCAAGACGACAGCAGAAAAACATACAAGAGTGATTCTCATAATTTTAAGTAAACGTTTATCACTGATTGTTGGGAAATAACCTTTAACAATATTTTCTGCAAAAGAAATGGATGGTGCTAGAAGCGTTGCTGATGAGCAACTCATTATTGCTGATAGAACAGCTCCAAAGAATATTACCTGAGCGAAGAGGGGCATGTAGTTAAGCACAAGCATAGGTAAGACATGCTGTGAGTTTGTATTGACGAGACCGTTAAAATACTCAGCGTCAATTAAGGTGGCCGAATACGCTATAAACATTGGTACAAAAGTAAATATAAAATAAATTGTAGCCCCAAGTATTGAGCCGTATAAGGCAACCTTGGCAGTTTTAGCAGATGTTACGCGTTGAAAAACGTCTTGTTGAGGAACTGATCCCAGCATCATGGTGATCCATGTCCCAAAGAAAGTTATCCATGTCCAGATATTGCCTTTTGGGAAAAAATCTAACTTATGATTTATTGAGGCACTTTCAATGACGGGGACAATGCCTCCTGTTAATTGAGAAATAGCATATGCTATATAAAGAAGCCCACCAATAACTACAATCATTTGAATAAAGTCTAGGATCGCCACAGAAAGCATGCCACCAAAAGTAGTGAAGGTCAGGACAATTAAAATGCCAATCACCATGCCCATGTCTTCGCTAATGAATTGATGTGTTATAAGATTAAATATTAGTCCAAGGGCCTTAATCTGTGCCGCAACCCATCCCAAATATGAGATGACGATTGCAATAGTAGTTAATACCTCAACAGTTCTATTGTACCTAGCCCTATAAAAGTCCCCTAAAGTAATAATATTTAATTTATATAATTTAGAAGAAAAGAAAATACCCGCAATTATTAAACAAAGACTCGACCCAAAAGGGTCGGCCACGACCCCATTTAAGCCTTCTTTAACGAAAGTAGAAGAGACTCCAAAAATTGCTTCTGCACCAAACCAAGTTGCAAAAACTGTAGCAGTTACAATAGGGAGTGGGAGGTGTCTTCCAGCGACAGCATAGTCTTTGGTCGTTTTAACTCGAGAAGATACAAAAATACCAATCCCAATTGTGACAAGAAGATAGAGAGAGACAAACCAAATAAGCAAATTAAAACTTCCTAAATATATTTAACAAAATAAAACAAGACTGTTAAATTTACCAATAAAGTAATTCCAATTAAAGTAATTACAATTTTAAACCAGCGACTCTGATTTTTTTGAGTTTTTAATAAACGGTCAATATCTTCTTGGTGAATAGCATTTTCATTTTCATGTTTTTTTTGTTCAAGAAACTCATGAATAAGTCTTGGTAATTGTGGAGTTAAATGAAGCCAATGTGGAATTTCATTTTTTAAACTCTTTAGAATATGTTTAATACCTTTTTGTTCTGACATATATTTTTTTAAAAATGGAGCAGCTGTTTTCCATAAGTCTAAATCAGGATCAAGGTTTCGACCAAGACCTTCTACATTTAAAAGTGTTTTTTGAAGCATAGTAAGTTGAGGCTGAATTTCCATATTAAATCGTCTTGATGTTTGAAATAGTCTAATAAGAAGACGGCCAAATGATATTTCTTTTAAAGGCTTATTAAAAATAGGTTCACATACTGATCGTATTGCATTTTCAAATTCATCTATAGAAGTATCCTTAGGCACCCAACCTGATTCAATATGAGCAAGTGCCACATCATGGTAATCACGTTTAAAAAAGGCTAAAAAATTACGCGCTAGATAATTTTTATCATTCTCACTTAAGGATCCCATGATGCCAAAATCCATAGCAATATAGCGCCCATCATCAGCTACCTGAATGTTACCTGGGTGCATATCGGCATGAAAAAAACTATCCCTAAATACCTGAGTAAAAAATATTTCAACTCCATTGCGCGCAAGTTGTTTAATATCAATTTTTTTCTTGCGAAGAATTTCGACATGACTGATGGGTGTTCCATACATTCTTTCCATTACCATCACATCCTCATTACAGAAATCCCAATACACATCCGGCACGATAAGTAATTTTTTATCTTTAAAATTCTCACCTAAACGACTGCAATTTGCTGCATCTAGCATAAGATTTAGTTCGCACTGAATATGCTTTGAAAATTCAGCCACAACCTCCCTTGGCCTTAATCTTTTACCATCAGACCAGGTCAATTCGAGCATATAGGCAATAAGATAAAGTAAATTAATATCTTTATTAATGACGCGCTTAATATTAGGCCTTAATATTTTGACTGCAACCTCTTTTCCATCATGGAGAGTTGCGAAATGCACTTGGGCAACTGATGCGCTTGCTATGGGTGTTGAGTCAAATGTTTTAAAAATTTTGTCTAGCGACATACCATATGAAGCTGTAATAATTTTTTCGACATTCTTATAATTAAATGGGGGTACTTGATCCTGAAGTTTAGCTAGCTCATCAGCAATATCTAATGGAATGAGATCCCTCCTCGTAGATAGCATTTGACCAAATTTAACAAAAATCGGACCTAAATTTTCAAGCGCAAGTCTAAGCCTTGTGCCTCTATTTTCTTTAGCTGATCTAAAGAAAAATATTATCGAGACAAGAAAAGCAAAAACATTAAGTTGTCGATTAAATGTGATGAACTTCTCAAGGCGATACTTAAGAAGTATATAAATGATGTAAATTAGCCTAAAGTATTTCATAGCTTTTTAAGTCTGAGCTCTAAACGATCTACATCGAATCGTAAACGGTCCACCTCATTATTAAATTGCTCCACCAGTCTTTTCTTAGCAATCAGCGGCTTTTCTTCGAGCCAGTACTCTTTAAAAGTGTCTGCAATATTAAATGAGGTTTCTTTTGTGGTAGTTACAACTTTTTTGCCAAATTTTACAAGATGATATGCTGGTATATCACCAATAATCTCACTTAAATCATCCTCATAATCCCACTCAACATCCCTTAGTAAGTTACTCATTACTGTGGCGAACTCGATGTCACCTTTAATTTCAATATCAGCTTTTTTATTTCCACGCATAAGTTCAATTGCTGACGATATAGATAATTTAATTTCTGCATCGTATGTATCGATCCGATCTCTATATTCTGGCAAACCGCTATCGTTGACTATTAATGCGTAATGAATGGGCCCTACGTTAAATAAGATAGATTTTAATCTGTGCTTAATAAGATCTTTTTTTAACCACTCATTTTGTTGAAATAAATGGTTAGTGAGTTTTGTTTTAATTGTGTCAATGATCAAAACTTGTATCCCATATGAATAGCAACTACACCTGAAGATAAATTAAGATATTCCACTTCTAAAAAGGATTCTTCTTCCATCATCGTTTTTAATGATTCTTGATCGGGATGCACCCTTATCGATTCAACAAGGTATTGATAGCTTGACTCATCTTTTGCAAATAACTTCCCTAATTTTGGAAGTAATTTAAAAGAAAATTGATCGTAAAAAAACTGTAATGGCTTCCATACTTTTGAAAATTCTAGAATTAAAATTTTTCCACCTGGGGATAAGACACGGTAAATTTCTTTTAATGCTTTCTTTTTGTCTGTCATATTGCGAATACCAAATCCTATCGTGACACAGTCAAAATAGTTATCAGGGAAAGGTAGTGATTCGGCATCGCATAATATAGAAGGAATAAAAATACCTTGGTCAATTAACTTATTACGGCCAATATTTAGCATAGATAAATTAATATCAGAATGTATTATCTGCCCGTTAAAATCAGCTGATTGCACCCCTATTTTTTTTGCAAGCAGAATAGACAAGTCCGCCGTTCCTGCAGCAATATCAAGAATGCGTGCATTCTTTTTTACGTTAGAAGTATTTACAAGAAATTTTTTCCAAATATGGTGCATGCCAAATGACATCAGATCATTCATCAGGTCATAATTTGATGCCACAGAATGAAATACAGAAGCTACTTTGCTGACTTTTTCCGTTGCGTCTATTTCACTATAACCAAAATGTGTTTTTTTATTCGACATCTTTTTTTGTTCTTTGAATACCTGCGATAGATAATTTTCTTAAATACTCTTCCCACAGCACATCATAAGTTGCAGCTAGCTCATAAAGATAATCCCATGAGTAAATGCCTGTATTATGACCATCTGAAAATGTTAATTTAATAGCGTACTGACCGATAGGCTCAATATTTTCTATGCCGACATTTTCTTTATGTATTTGAAGTGTTTCTTGCCCTGGTCCGTGACCTCTTACTTCAGCGGACGGGGAATACACTCTAAGAAATTCGCATGAAAGCATGCATTCGGTTAGATTATTAAATTTAATTTCTAACAGCTTGGATGATTGATGAAGCTTAATTTCTAAAGGGTATATTTTAGCGTTACTTGTTGTCACTTTGTGGGAAAGCCTAAAAAACTATATTATCGGAGTTCTCTTGGCTTTTTTGGTAAAAATTAAAAGATTATTGAATGTTAGATTGCAGTAATGATTTAATTTTTTTCATTGCAGACTGTTCGATCTGCCTAATTCTTTCAGCAGAAACACCAAGCTTATCTGCAAGCTCGTGAAGAGTTGACGCCTCTTTATCCTTAAGCCATCTTTCTTCTAAAATAAGACGACTTCTTTCATCGAGCGATAAAAGTGCTTTTTTAAGGGAAGATAGACTATTATTTTCAGATTGATCTATTTCCATTTGTTCTGATGGCTCAGGCGCCTCATCTTTAAGGTAAGCAATGGGTCTGTAAACGTCATCTTCTGATTCTTCAGATCCATAATCTAATGAAATTTCATTACCATTAAAGCGATATTCCATTTCACGCACATCTTCAGGTTTGACATTAAGCTCTTTTGCGATTGAATTAATCTCATCCGATTTAAGAGGCTGAAGAGTCTTCTTCATGCTTCGTAAATTAAAAAACAGTTTACGTTGCGCTTTTGTCGTTGCCGTTTTAACTAAACGCCAGTTTTTAACAATATATTCTTGAATTTCAGCTTTAATCCAGTAGATTGCAAAAGACACAAGTCTTACACCTCTTTCAGGGTCGAATCGTTTTACAGCTTTCATTAGGCCAATATTGCCTTCTTGAACCAAGTCTGATTGGGGGAGTCCGTAACCGGAATAGCCCCTAGCTACTTTAGCTACTAATTTTAGGTGGGACAATATCAGTGTTTTCGCAGCCTCGAGATCGTTTGATTTTTTAAGGCGCATGCCAAGATTCATCTCTTCTTCTGCAGTGAGCGAGGGAATAGCTCTAATGGATTGCATATAGCGATCGTAGCTATCAATTGAGCCTAATGTAGATAAGCTTAAATCTAAAGTCATTTTGATAAAACCTTTGTAAAGAGTTTATTCATAAAGATAATTTTAGCACTCTTCGTAAGAGAGTGCTAGCCCAATAAGGTTCCCTAAATAGTAAATTAACCTAATAAATACAATGGGTTATATGGCTAGAATTTCTTAATCGATTGATTAATGGAGATGAAGGATGCTGCGACAGCGATCAAAACTGAGCCGCCGACGATGGATAAATACTCCAAAGGTTTTAAGTCAATAATACTAAATTGAGCTCCATAGAGAGCTTCAACCTCAATGACAGTGTGATTTAAGAAAATGACAATTAATTTAAGTGTGATGACAGCAGTTAATCCACCTCCAAGCCCATAAATAAAACCGCTATATAAAAAGGGTCGTCTAATAAATTGATCAGTAGCGCCAATTAATTTGCTCAGTTCAATTTCTTCATGGTGAGAAGTCATTTGAAGGCGAATTGTATTTCCAATAACCACGGTCAGCATGGAAGCAAGTAAAACTGAAGCCAGGAGAATAGCTTTATTTGCCAAGTGAAGTACCGAATTCAATTTTTTAACCCAGCCTGTATCAACAACTGCTTGATCTACCCCATCAAGCTTTTCTACAAATGATTTTAAGTCCATGATTTGATTTGGATTCATCGTATTGGGAGAGATAAAGAAGGCATCGGGTAATGGATTTTCAGAGAGCCCATTGTTTGAATCATTAAAGCCCATTGATTTTTGCAATTTAGGCCAAGCCTCTTCTTTTTTTACAAAATGATAGCTATTAATTTCGGTGCGATTTTTTAATTCATTTTCAATTCTATTTTTAGCATCAGCTGAGGTGTCTTTTTTTAGGAAGATACTAATTTGTGATTCATGCTGAATATTTTCAGAAATAGATTTTAAATTTTGCACTATAAGAAAAGATATGCTCGGTAATATAAAGGTAATACCTATAACTAAAAACATCATAAGGGTAGCAAGTAATGACGCATGGCTTCGCTGAAGCGCCTTAAGAAACATCTGATAATGATAAGTAAAATAGTTCATTTATTGCTCAGTCATCTTAATAAGATTGCCGTCTTGCAAATAAAGCTGCTTATGTTTTTTTGAAACTATTGGCATTTCATGTGTCGCAATAATCACGGTAACACCAAGCTCTTGAAAGCTATAAAAGAGATTCATA
>Ga0255103_1000007_pt1 | contig 78555 bp, 83 predicted proteins | sample Law_Cont_RepB_0h_FD_188450 | JGI IMG/M metagenome (GOLD analysis project Ga0255103, IMG submission 188450) | Freshwater microbial communities from St. Lawrence River, New York, United States - Law_Cont_RepB_0h | ecosystem: Environmental > Aquatic > Freshwater > River | place: USA: New York...
ACCAACCAGTGCTGCCTAGTGAGGGGTAACGATAAACAGACTAAATCAAGCTAGTAAAGCTATAAGCTCAAATTGGGCAGGGTTTGCTGGAATCACTAAAAACCAACAAACCCATTCCCGATTAAGACTCGTAGGCAGACTCACCATGCGAGGTGATATCCAAACCTTCGCGTTCAGCTTCTTCCTTGACACGTAAGCCAAATACGAGATCAGCAATCTTAAAGGCTATAAATGCAACAATGCCTGACCAGATTAAGGTAACAACCACACCTTGTGCCTGAATAATCACTTGGCTCGCAATCGAGTACTCCTTGGCAACTGCATTTGCAACGTAGTCATAGATGCCAGCACCGCCTAGAGCGGGATCAGCAAACACACCGGTTAACAATGCACCAGTAATACCGCCAACACCGTGAACACCAAAGACATCCAAACTATCATCAGCGCCTAACATGCGCTTGAGGCCTGATACACCCCACAAGCAAAGCACGCCAGCTACAAAACCGATAATGATCGCGCCCATTGGGCCAACAAAACCAGCTGCGGGTGTAATTGCAACTAAACCTGACACGCAACCCGATGCGGCACCTAACATCGATGGCTTACCTTTGGTAACCCACTCACCTAATGTCCAACCCAATACCGCAGCAGCTGTTGCAAGTAAAGTTGTAACAAAAGCAAGTGCAGCACTACCATTAGCCTCTAATGCAGATCCGGCATTAAATCCAAACCAGCCGAACCACAAGAGTGAGGCACCCACCATGGTGTACACCAAGTTATGAGGCTTTATGGCTTCCTTGCCGTAACCAATCCGCTTTCCAATAACATAGGCACCCACTAAACCGGCAATAGCAGCATTGATATGAACTACAGTACCGCCAGCAAAATCGAGAATGCCTTTTTGCCATAACCATCCTGCACTTGCAGTAACCGCTTCAAGACTTGCGGCATCCTTGATGGCATCTGGGCCAGCCCAGAACCAAACCATGTGTGCAATTGGTAAATAGCTAAAGGTAAACCAAATGATCATGAATAACAGTATTGCTGCAAACTTTGCACGTTCAGCAAATGCACCGATGATCAAACAGCAGGTAATACATGCAAAGGTTGCTTGGAATGCCATGAACAGAAGTTCAGGGATAACCACGCCTTTACTAAAGGTTGCTCCATTACTCTCTGGTGTAAGTCCAGACATAAACAGCCGATCAAGGCCGCCAAAGAAGGCATTGCCTTCAGTAAACGCAAAGCTGTACCCATAGACAGCCCACAACACAGCTATCAACGAGAACACCACCATACATTGCATCAAGATCGATAAGACGTTCTTGCTACGAGTAAGGCCACCATAAAACAATGCTAGGCCTGGCAATGTCATCAACATCACTAGTGCTGTGCAGACCATCATCCAAGCTGTATCAGCCTTATTTGGTGTTGGTGCTGGCTCAGCGGGTGTTGCAGCAGCTGGAGCTCCTGGGGTAGCAGCGGGTGCCGTTACAGCAGGCTTTTTGTCATCCGAAGCATACGCAGGGGCAACTAGGGCACCGGTCGTACTGGTAACTGCAAGCGCCATAACTCCCGCTGCAATAACTCGTTTCATCCAATTAAACATGTTTAACCCCTATTAAAGTGCAGAAGTACCGGTTTCACCGGTACGAATACGAACGACATGTTCGATCGACGAGACAAAAATCTTGCCATCACCAATCTTTCCAGTACGTGCTGATTTCTCAATCGCCTCTAAAGCACGATCTAAAATGCCATCTTCTACCGCAGCTTCAATGCGAACCTTAGGTAAAAAATCAACGACATATTCAGCACCGCGATAGAGCTCGGTGTGACCCTTTTGTCGGCCAAAGCCTTTCACTTCTGAGACGGTGATGCCCGAAACTCCAACTTCTGAGAGAGCCTCGCGCACCTCGTCAAGCTTGAAAGGCTTGATGATTGCGGTAATCAATTTCATGCATATCTCCTAGAGGGTGAGGGGAATTAGAAGGTTTTGGTAAGGGAGATTAAACCACCGCCCTTGCCCGCAGATTTAGATGTGCTGGTAGTTGACGGCACGTACCACAAATAACTTCCAGCAGCTTTGGGCTGAGAGGTTCCTACGTATGCTATGGAACCTGAAAGACCACCCCCAAAATCTTTGGTTAGACCAATCTTATAGTCGGTGTAACTAAAGTCATATTTGATTCCTGAAACAGTTTTTGTTCCAGCAACGTACTGGTATCCAGCATGTGCGTTTATGGTGATCCCCTCAAAACCAGTATCGTAATTCAGAGTTAAATCTGGGTAGTATGAGCCTTTGCTCTCATAAATTCCAAATAGATTAGATAGTGCATATGAAACTTTTACGAAACCAGATAGTGGGCCATATGCAAAGTTTTGGGCTACGTAGAGTTCTGTAGTATTAGGGCTTGCACCACAACCATTTCTAGCTGCCGCAGAGGTGGCAGTGCAAGTATTACGTGGCATATTTGAAGTTGGATAGTAATATTGCAATATACCAACATCAGAAACTTGTCCCTTACCAATTAATTCCTTTTTAAAGCCGGCATAAAAATCCATCTCAATTGGGGCTGACACTGACTGATTTCCGGTTGATGAAGAAGCTGGATAGCCATCGCTGATCCAACTTATGGAGGAATTCCAATTGCCAATATAGAAACCGCTCTCATGCGCGTAATCAAAACCGCCTTGAATCGCTGGCTTGAAATTTGATTGTGTCATACCACGATAACGATAGTCATTTGTAACGGTAACGTTCGCAGTAATTGGGCTTGTGGCAGGTGCCGGGGCTGGTGCAGTTTGTGCCAATGCGCCACCTGCTAGTGCAGAGACCGCTAGAGCGAGTGTGGTTTTCTTAAATGTGTTCATGTATGTTCCCTTCTGGTTGAATAAAAAAAATGCACTACATGTCTACATATGCAATAAGTGTGCCAGCACTATTAATATCCAATTTAATCAATTAGTTAAGTAATATTTTGAGGATTATTTCTTGTCTGATGATGGTTCAATTTGGGGAAAATACGTGCTTAATCAGGAATTTGCACCAAATAAATGCATCATGATTCGGGTCTATATGCACTATCGTTGTGCATGCAGCATCTGCTCAATCGCCCTACAATTTAAAGATGCAAAAACCCAGTCAACTATTCGAGCAAATGCAGACCATCGCGGTGGATATGCAAAACAAAATTGGTGAAGCCATTCGTAATTCACCAGCCAAAGATATTGAGAAAAATGTGCGGGCGATGATGAATCAAGGATTCCAGAAAATGGACTTGGTCACTCGTGAGGAGTTTGATCTTCAGTCACGGGTCTTGGCTAAAACCCGTGAGAAGTTAGAGGCGCTTGAAGCAAAAGTGGCGGCCTTAGAGAAAAAGTCTTAATTTGTTGGCTTAATGCTTATCTCATCATGATTTTCATCATCATGAAAAACGGCCATCGGAAAATAGTGTGGCGCAATCAAAAACCATATAAATCCTAAGATCTGAATTGCCAAAAAAACTGCAAGGGCCAAATCGTAGGCACTTGTTTTATTCCAGCCTAAAGCAATTCCTAAATCGAGCATGTGCCCAATTCCCCACTGAACAATAAATGCCCCAATAAATAGAGTGAGGTTATAGGTTGTGCTTACACGGCCTGAGTAATTCTTCGGGAAGTACAACACAATGATGCTTTGTGCCAGCACAAATGAAGCACAGGTAATCGCAAATAAAAACCACCAAACCCACACAAGCGATGTCTGCCAAAAATAAGCGCCCGCCTGCATGATCATCGACATTCCTACCATCCAGGTCATATAGCGCATCGTATCAATGCCTCGTCTTGCTAACTTCGGCAAGACCCATGTATTAAAAAGATAGGCGAGTAGTAGAACAACGTTGAATCCAAATACGATTTGTGCCGCAGTTGTAGCAGGGTAATCCATCACTTCAATTAACCAGGGTCCAAACCAAAGTGTCTGGACAGCAATAAAACCGCCATAGCAAAATGTTCCTAATGGCAGAATGCGCCAAAAAAATGAATTGGTCAAAATTGGTCTATAACTTTGCCATGATAAAGTTGCAGATGATGTCTGTATCGGCTTATCTGTTGGTGTTGACTTTTTGACCGGCAAACCAAAATACAAAATCAGAATGGCCAAAAATGATAAGGCTGCCATCACTAAAAATACACCTCGCCAACCGATGTAAGGGGTCACTAAATGAACAGGCCAAGTACTTGCTAGCGCACCACTCGTTCCACACACCAACATTGCAGAGGCTAATTGTCCCTGTTGTGAGGGTGCATACCAAGCCCGAAAGCCAGAAAATGCAGCCATTAAGCAGGCTGATACACCCATGCCAATCAGCACTCTAGCCATCACCAGTGTTGTGAAATCTTCTGCAATTGCAAAAATGAGTGCCCCTATGACCGCTAGAATCATGACCCAAGCCTCTGTAATGCGGGGGCCAAAACGGTCCAATGCCAATCCCAATGGGATTTGTGTGGCACCAAAACCAATAAAGTAGGCAGAGGAAAGTAGGCCTAAATCTGCGTTGTTCAATCCTAGGTCTTTAACGAGATCAGGGGCAATAACCACATTAATCGTTCTAAATGCGTAGGACATAAAGTAGGCAAACGCAAAACACAGAAAGACCCGCAAGGCAAATGTGCTCTGCAATGGTAGAGCTAAGTGTTGATCTGGCTGTCGATACCAGTGCGAGTAATGCGCTTTACTCATTCGTATTAATTAGGTCGAAACTCATCAAAGAAAATATTGATGCTCTCTTGCTCCAATACAGACTCTAAGCTTAATTTGGAATTCGAGGTCGATTGTGCCCGCACTACGCTAACTTGATAAAGATAAAGTCCCCCATCAGTGATAGGTCGCGCAATCCAACGAATCCGCATGACCCGTTTAGCTTGAGGTAGATCTAAAAAAAAATCTTGACTTGCTTGTTTCTGTTGACCGGTCGGGCCGGTCTTAACACTGCTTTCTTTCACCCGATTAAATACAGAGGGCGTACTTTGATTAGGCAATATCGACTGCTGCAAAATAGTATTTTTTAATAAAGTCTCGATCGCCACAAGCTCATTTGCAAGGGCTACCGGGATCTCAGTGGTCAGCACAGCAAAGATATCATCATCCACTTTGACAAATTGAAGAGACTGTTTGAGCTGACTATTTTGATAGCTCAGAGTGCGGTCGATTAACTGTGGTTTACCGGGAAAGAGAGCTGCGTAATTAAGAGAGTCATTTTTGATGGTCCGCCAATCTAGTTTAGGACTGCATGCTGGCAAAGCAAATACCAGGCAGATACAAAGGGCTAGGGTACGTAGCTGATGACTAGACCTAAACAACACCAGCCTCATGCGCTTGTTGATCGGCATGGTAACTAGAGCGCACCATAGCACCAACGGCGGCATGACTAAATCCCATTTGATACGCTTTTTCTTCAAACTCTTTAAAGACGTCTGGATGCACATAACGCAAGACAGGAAGATGGTGATTAGAGGGAGATAGATACTGACCAATCGTGAGCATGTCAATGTCATGCTCACGCATATCGCGCATTACCTCCAAAATCTCTGTATCGGTCTCACCTAAACCAACCATCAAGCCACTTTTTGTGGGTATGTTGGGAAAACGCTGCTTGAAGTCTTTAAGTAACTTTAATGAATGAGTGTAATCCGATCCGGGTCGAGCCTGCTTGTAGAGGCGGGGCACAGTCTCCAGATTATGGTTCATGACATCGGGTAAACCTAGTGGATGACTGGCAAAAACGTCTAGCGCTTTTTCTAGACGCCCCCTAAAATCAGGAACCAGTACTTCAACCCGGGTTGCGGGCGAGAGTTTCTTGGTCTGAGTAATACAATCCACAAAATGTTGTGCGCCGCCATCACGTAAATCATCGCGGTCGACACTTGTGATAACGACATACGAAAGTTTTAAAGCAGCTATAGTGTTAGCTAAATTGGCCGGCTCTTTTGCATCCAAGGGATCCGGTCGGCCGTGCCCAACATCACAAAATGGGCATCGCCTAGTGCACTTATCGCCCATGATCATAAAAGTGGCTGTACCTTTACCAAAGCATTCCCCAATATTTGGGCAACTGGCTTCTTCACAAACAGTCACGAGCTGGTTCTCACGCAAGATCTTTTTAATCTCTGTAAATCGAGAATTACTAGATGCAGCCTTGACCCGAATCCAATCAGGCTTTTTAAGAATCTCCGCCAGAGGAACAATTTTGATTGGAATACGCGCGGTCTTGTCGGCTGACTTTTGTTTTTGTAGCGGGTCGTATTCTTTTTTGGGATTACTCATCATACGGGTACAAGATGCAATTGCCTTTTTAAATGGTCTACTAAGCACGTAGCGACTAAGTCTATATTCTCGCTGATTCCAAGAGTTTTCATATCAATGGTCTGCAAACCCTCATATCCACAAGGGTGGATTGCGTCAAAAGGTCTCATATCCATCGCTACATTGAGAGCTAAGCCATGATAACTGCATTGCTTGGTAATTTTTAAACCAAGTGCTGCAATCTTGGCGCCCTGGAAGTGGCTGCTTTGATTTTGCTTTGCAATATAAATTCCTGGGGCTCCTAGCTTACGTTCTGCCAGTACCCCAAACTTAGTTAAGGTATCGATGACCGATTGTTCAATTGCACGAACCAATTCTTTGACAAAAAGCTTTTTACGCTTTAGATCCACTAAAAGATAAATAATAATTTGGCCAGGCCCATGATAAGTAATCTCACCACCCCGATCGACCTCAAGCAAAGGGATATGATTGATTGGTCGATGAAGATTGGCTGGATTTCCAGCCAGCCCAAGCGTGAATATAGGGGGGTGTTGCAAAATCCAAAGCTCATCTGGGGTAGTGGGTAGACGTTCTTTAGTAAAAGACTGCATTGCAATATAAGCGTCTTGATATTCAACAAGGCCTAAATTTTTGATCAGCACTGAGCTTGCTTGCATCATCTTAGGAACTCTACTAGAGCACCACGCTCACTAGGGGGTGAGTCGAAAGGGTACGGTAGAGTTCGTCTAATTGCTCACGACTATGAACATGCACTGTAATCGTAAGACCTAAATAATTACCGTCACGTGATGGGCGTTGTTCCATACTTTCTTCATTGAAGCCCGCATCAAACTGTTTTGCAATATGCACTACGGCGGGTAAAAACTCTGGGCCAGCCTTCCCCATCACCTTAATAGGAAAGTCGCAGGGATACTGAATTAAAGATTCTGTTTCTTTTGAGCTCATCATTCAGTTAGTGTGGGGCTTGACCCAACCAATGTGACAGAATTATGTTGCGAATACAATGTAATTTGCGATGAAAGAAATGGTCTGCGCCGGGGACAACATGCACTGTTAACTCTTGCGGTCTTGCCCAATCGAATACAGCTAATAGTGGAATCGTCTCATCGGTCTCACCATGAATCACAATCGTATCAGCAGGTACGGAGTCTGCTAGCTTCCATTTACCAGCAGCACTACCAACCATCACAAAACGCTCAACGGGTTTATCAAGCTCACTCAGTTGATTGACTAGGTGACTACCAACATAACTTCCAAATGAGAAGCCGGCTACCACGAGCGGTAATTGATTCACCTTGCTGACCCACGCTTGCTCACTCGCATGATTGATGTGAGGTAACCACGATTGCGGGGTACGCATCCAATCACTAATTAATAGAAGATCGCTCAACTCTCCACGGCCCTCATCATGAACACCAGCTGATAAGCCTACTCCCCTAAAATTTGGACGCACACTGACATAAGCAAGCTGATTAAATGTTCGTGCCAAGGTTTGCACAACCTTATTATCCTTCGTACCGCCCAGTAAGGGATGGGGGTGAGCAATGAGGGCCAAGCCACGTACCGCAAAATTTGGGTCTGCTTGAAGCGCATCGGGTAAATCAATCGATAACTCAATGAAGCCCACTGGGCCAGCAATAGTAATTTGGTGAGTACGACTGTTCATAGATGCATTGGAGCATTTTGTATGCTCACACTCTGCTTAAATCAATAGGCGTTCAACGGGTTTACCCTGCACCAAATGAGATTGAATAATTTCCTCAACATCCTCGTTATCAATCATGGAATACCACGTGCCTTGCGGGTAAATCACCATCACGGGTCCATTAGCACAATGGTCAAGGCAGCCAGCCTTGTTAACACGAACCTGACCGGCACCGTTTAGACCCAATTCTTTCACTCGTTTCTTAGCAAAGTCAAAAAGGGTTTGGGCGTTGTGCCGAGCACAGCAATCATCTCCGTTACTACGATCATTCAAACAAAAGAATAGGTGGTATTGGTAGTTCATGACAAAATTATATCGATGGAATGAGATTGCGGTGACTTTCTAGCGTTTTGCTCCCATCACGTGGTGTACTAGCCATATCAAGGCCACTGGTAGCCATATCCATGAAAGCCATTGCATTAAATCATTAAAGTGCATCAATCGACTTTGACCAAGGCGGGGCAAGCTCATCGCAAAGTATGGATTATCTGGAAAATAGTTAAGGAGTGCCATCAAGCCTATAAAGGCAGCAATACAGGCAATCAAGCGAGCACGCGTAGGCAATTTTAAGGCGATGAATAACAAAGAGCTGGAGAGCACCATCCCCCAAATCGCACCCGTACTCAGCCAAACAAAGCCATTCTCAGCCCCAAACTGCAAGGCAGTAAATAAGGATTTAATCAGGATGGTTATTGCTAGGAGAGTCATAAGAATTGTGTACTTGGGCACCTTGGGTCGTAAAGCCAATGAGAATAAAAGACCAACCCCTAACCAACTTAATCCAGTAATAAGACCTTCCTGAATCGTGTGATTGATCACCTGCGCCCCCCAGTTCAGCGAACGATTGGGATCTAAGCTTAAAAACCCCATACCTAACCATGCACTTTGTGGATAAATCTGTGCAAATGGAAACAAAATAAACAAAGTCACACTTAACCAACGTGTTCCAAACCAATAATCAAAACGTTTTCGAATTGCGCTACCCGATAACCAACTTGGCCCTAAGGGCACTGCGATTAGAACCCCTATAAAAGCTCCCAACATATTGGCAAACCAATCCATTTGAGTAGGAACACGCGTGGGCAACCAAGTTTGTGCGCTCTCAATTGAGGCCGATACTAAACCGCTATAGATCAGGGCAATCGCTACGGCTTTAAAGCCCTGCCATCGTGGGAAAACCGCGAACACTAAAACAAAACCTAATGGCACATACCCAAGTACATTAGCGGTTATATCAAACAATGTGATGTACTTTGGTAAGGGGCCATACCACCATGCCAATGGATCTAAACCGAAATTAAGATCAAAATTAAATGGGTTTAAGCAGCCATAAAAAATGAGTAGGGTATAGACAAGTGCGATCGCTCTCGCAAGCGGCATTGCCTGCAATGGCCACGTAAGACGTTGCGGCTCTCGCACTTAATCGGCATCCTTTTTTGCAGGGTCATTGAAGAAATTACTGAACATATATACCCATTCTATCGAGACCTTTCTACAATAGGCTAATGAATTGGAATTGCATCCTTGAGCGCGTTAACCAAACGGAGTCTACAAACGATGACCTGATGGCCCGCTGGCGTGCTGGAGAACTGATTGATCCTGTTTCCCGTCTGGCGCGTCACCAAACGAAGGGCAAAGGCAGGGCTGGCAGGTCTTGGTTTGCCAACCCGCAAAGCTCTTTATGCTTTTCTCTAGCTTATCCCTTTACGCAAAATAGTCAAGCTCTACAAGGTCTAAGCCTGGCATGCGGCTTAGCCGTTCTCCAGGGAATTGCGACTAGTCTTCGGGTACCCAAAGAACAATTACATGATCTAGGTATTGGCCTCAAATGGCCCAATGACCTATTGATTCATGGGAAAAAATTAGGGGGGATATTAATTGAGGGGGGCAAACTTGCCTCGCCATCACCCACACAAAAAACATGGATGATTATTGGAGTTGGTCTCAATCTGGAGTACTCTGCGGAGCTTGAGGAGTCTAGTCAAATTGCTATTGCAGCCCTAGCGCAATGTAATTATCAACAAATCGCTTTGGAGGCTGATCTAGTATGGCTCAACATCTTGGATGTACTAGGAGACTATCTGGTGGCATTTAGTAAGGAGGGCTTTGCCCCCTTGAAGGCAGAATGGAATAGTTGGGATGCTTATCAAAATCAATCCGTTGAGATTACCGAAGGTGGGAAGACACAGCTCTCTGGAATTGAACGTGGCGTCAACCTAGAGGGTGCACTGCTCATAGAGGAACATCCTGGAAGTGATCCAAAAGTGATTTATGCTGGCGATCTATCTCTACATAAACGTCCATGAGCAATCTTCTTCTCTTTGATATTGGAAACTCTCGACTCAAATGGTCTTGCGTGGAAAGTGATCGCAATCCTAACGAGCGCCAAAAAAAATTATGGTCCTACTCAGGAGCCATTGATACCAAATTGCTCGATTCAGAAGAACACCGCACTGAACTTGCGCACTATATAAAAAGTACTATCCCACGGCCCGAGCGAATTGGTATTTGCTGTGTGGCTGCAGAATCCTATTACGAGTCACTCCAAAATCTGCTGACTGAGTGGGAAGGGATCCCGATAGATCGCCTGTTAGGCAACTCCGAATATCCTCAATTACGCACCCAATATCAACAGGCCCACACACTTGGTGCAGACCGATGGGCGGCAATCATAGCAGCCCGTCAACTGGCGAGCGATAACACTTTAATTGTGAGTGCAGGAACCGCGACTACGATTGATTTTTTAGGTAGCAATGGGATGCACTATGGCGGCTGGATCTTGCCCGGTATTTCTTTAATGCGAGATAGTTTGCTTGCAAATACTGCCAGACTGGATATCCCCAACGATGGAAGAGCAGGGTCTGGAATTGGTCTAAGCACTCCGAGCGCAATTGAGGAGGGCTGTTTACTTGCACAAACTGGCGCATTAATCCGGGCTCTAGAGTTTGCTAAGCAAAAGAATCAGCCAATATCCCGTATTTGGATAGACGGCGGACATGCGGATACTCTCATGGAGCGTCTCCATGAAAACAAGATTAATACTGAAAAAATTCCAGGTTTAGTATTGCGGGGTCTTTGGGCTTGGGTTAAAACCAGAATGTCATAACAACCATTTAAGATCGTATTTTTCCAAGCAAGCTAGTCGTGGAACGATCGTAAATAAATGGGATAGCGTAGGCCTGACCACCCCACGCCTTGATTACTTCTGTTTCCTCTAAGGTTTCAATCGCATAGTCACCACCCTTGACATACACATCGGGTCGAACTCGCTTTATTAATTCAACGGGGGTCTTATTTGCAAACAAAATGACCAAATCAACGCTCTCTAAAGCAGCTAGCAAAGCCATCCGATCCTCTTGTGAATTAATTGGTCGATCAACTCCTTTGCCGAGCAATTTGACCGATGCATCAGAGTTCACGCCAACCACTAAGCTAGCACCAAAGTCGCGTGCTTGTGCCAAGTAACTGGCATGGCCTCGATGAAGAATATCAAATACTCCATTTGTGAAGACCATGGGGCGATTTAATGCTAATAATCTCTGGTTGAGAGTACTGCTATCCATAGAGCAGACTTTTGACTCAAAGGCGGGCGGCTTCAAACTTGGCTGTGTCATTCTCAGATTCTAGATGATCTATTGTCGACCTAGTGAACTAGGTGTTTAAAGGCTTAAAACCCTCAATAAACATAAGATTCTAGAAGGCGTTAGACTTTAACTTTCCTTACTTTTGAAGACTGTATACCGTATGAAATGGCTCTATTTTATTCCCCTGATGCTACTTACTCTAATGATCAATCCTAGTGACGCAAGTGCAAATCCGACCAACACAGCTTGTGCTTCCGCACTTTCACACACCTTTTTGAGGTTACAAGACGAGGTTCCTCAAAACCTTTGTCAATACCAAGGAAAAGTCATTATGGTTGTTAATACAGCTAGTTTTTGTGGTTTTACAAGCCAATATGAAGGTTTAGAGAAAATTTATGCGCGCTACAAAGATAAAGGCTTTGTCATCTTAGGGTTTCCGTCCAATGATTTTGGCCAACAGGAGCCCGGTAGCAACAAAGAGATCGCGGAATTTTGCAAGAATACCTATGATGTGAAGTTTCCAATGTTTGCCAAAAGCTCAGTAAGCGGCAAAGATGCCAACCCATTGTTCAAAATGTTAATTAGCAAAACAGGCACTACCCCAAAGTGGAACTTCTACAAATACCTAATTGATCGTAATGGCAATATTATTGAGTCATACAACAGCTTAACCAAGCCAGATAGCAAGTCGATGACATCTGAAATTGAAAAGTTACTAAAAGGCAAGTCCTTGTGAGTCGTTTGAATCAAAACCATTCATCGATAAAAAAAGTTGCTGTTATTGGTGCCGGAATTTCTGGACTAGGTTGCGCATACTCTTTACAAAAAGATATAGGTATACATGTCACCCTCTTTGAGGGTGGTCAGCATATTGGTGGGCATAGTAATACGATTGATATTTCAGTAGACACAAAGCGTGGTGCCATTCCATGTAGTGTTGATACAGGCTTTTTAGTTTTTAATCGTAAAACCTATCCTCGCCTCACTCGCTTATTTGAAGAGCTGAACGTTCCTCTAGCCCTTTCTGAGATGTCATTTTCAGTGTCGATTGATCAGTCTTTGGAATGGTCTGGGGATAGCCTTAATACCTTATTTGGACAGCGTCTTAATCTTGCCCGTCCCGCCTTTTGGGGAATGATTAAAGATATTGTTCGTTTTAATCAATTAGCCACTCAGTTAGCACTTCAGCAACAAAACTCGAATCACGGCGGGGATCCTAAAAAACTACAATCGATCGCCTCATTTTTAGATCAGCACGGCTTTAAAAGGGCTTTTCGGGAATGGTACTTCTTGCCCATGATTGGAGCAATTTGGTCCTGCCCAACTTCACAAATGCTTGAATTTCCAATTGATACGATGATTCGGTTTTGTCACAATCATGGTCTTCTTCAAGTTCAAAATAGGCCTCAGTGGTTAACCGTTAAGGGTGGCTCAAAACAATATGTAAAACGAATCGTCGAGGCCATGCATCCTGAGCGATTTAAATTACTTCGTGAAGCAGTTCTTAAAATTAATGTGCCTCAACCAAAAGATACCGATCGTCGTATTGAGCTGATCAGTGCCAAAGGGGTTCATTATTTTGATGAAATCATAATGGCATGCCATAGTGATCAGAGCTTAGATCTTTTGCATGGTATTGACGAGTTTGATCGGTCTTTATTGGCGGCGATTCCCTATCAAGAAAATAGGGCCATCTTGCATCACGATGCCTCTGTTCTGCCCAAGACTAGACGTTGCTGGGCCGCCTGGAATTACAAAACATTAGGGGCTCAACATAGCGATCATGAGGTAAGCGTAGATTACCTCATTAACAAATTACAACCACTACCGTTTAACCTTGATGAACTTGCAATCATTGTTAGCCTTAATCCTCTAGTTGAGCCCAAACCAGAAACAATCTTTAGCGAGATCTCGTATGCGCATCCTCTTTTTAATGATGCTGCTATAAAAGCCCAGAAGAACCTGCCCTTAATTCAGGGGAAGTCGGGTATTTGGTATTGCGGGGCGTGGACTGGTTATGGCTTTCATGAGGATGGCCTACGTTCTGGAGAACTGGTGGCTGCCGATCTAATTGCTTCAATCCACTCTCCCTTGGCCAGCCCGCCGTTTCAATCGGCCAACTAATGGATAAGCCCTACATCAACTTTGGCCAGGTAAAGCATACTCGTTTACGTCCTGCTCAGAATCGTTTTAGTTACGATGTCTTTACGCTCAAGATTCCGATGCGTGAACGTAAGCATAATCCTACGCTTTTAGAACAGTTTGGTATTGGGGATAATCGCTGGGCCTTCTACTCGTTTCATGACAAAGATTATGGCAATGGAGAGAGCGACAGTTTGGAGTGGGTCGAAAATATCTTTCGCAAAGAGGGTATCTATGTGCCTGATGGAGAAATTTGGTTACAAACTTTTCCGCGGGTCTTAGGCTATGTCTTTAACCCTGTAAGTTTTTGGATCTACACACGTGTCGACCATTCTGTTTGTGCAGTTTTAGCTGAAGTTAATAATACCTTTGGCGAACGTCATTGCTATTTGTTGCGAAAAGAAAATGGTGAATCCCTCTGCTCCGGTGAAACACTCATCAGCAAAAAGGTATTTCATGTTTCTCCCTTTTGCGATCTTTCTGGGGAATATCGGTTTCGGTTTCTCTTTTCAAGAGATAGTGAAAGTAAAGTCAACTCAGTCTGTCGCATTGAGTTATTTATAGACCAACAGCCCCTGATTTACACCAGTATTAGTGGGCGAGACCACATACTCTCAAAAGCAATGCTGAGACGGGCTAAGTTCCAATACCCTATGATGACGTTTGGGGTTATTGCTCGCATTCATTGGCAAGCCCTCAAGCTTTGGCTAAAAGGGGTACCATTTCATTCCAAACCCGAAGCTCCCAAGATGGAAATTAGCTCATGATGCGCCCCGGTCAGTCACTACTAGCAAAGCTAAACTTCTCACGCTCAAGCGAGCCTGAGGTAAGTGGTGCAATTCCGTTGTCTGCAAGAACCATAGAGCGCCTTTTAAAAGAGCTATCTGCGGGCTACTTAACCTTGTATTTTCCAAATGGTGAAAAACGGGTATTTGGAAAACCCCAAGATCCTCTTCAGGCTGAAATCCGCTTTCATCGCTGGAGCGCCTTTAAAGATATTCTCAGGCATGGTGATATTGGTTTCGCCGAGGGATACATCCGTGGTGATTGGGACAGTCCTAACCTCGAACAACTTTTAGATCTAGCGGTTCGAAACCGCAATGTCTTAGAGCAAGCCATCTATGGAAATTGGTTTGGATCCCTAGTCTATCGGGTGCGCCATTACTTAAATCATAATAGTAAAGTGGGCAGTCGTAAAAATATTCATGCGCACTATGATTTGGGCAATGCCTTCTATACCCTTTGGTTAGATCCCACGATGACTTATTCGAGCGCTTGGTTTCAGGGGCAAGAGAAGTGTGTGCTAGAAAATGCGCAGACTGCTAAATATCAAGCAATCCTCAACTCTCTAGCCTTAGCCCCCACTAGCGAACTACTAGAGATTGGCTGTGGTTGGGGCGGTTTTATGGAAACCGCTGCCCATGCCGGTCACCGGGTTACAGGCTTGACTCTGTCGACTGAGCAGCAGGCCTACGCCACAAAACGGCTTGCCAAGCATTGGCCGAACTATCATCAAGTGCGCATGCAGGACTATCGCGACTGTAAGGATCAGTTTGATGGGATTGCTTCGATTGAAATGTTTGAGGCTGTCGGAGAACAATATTGGCCTAACTACTTTGAGACCCTAGCACGCTGCTTAAAAGAGGATGGTAAAGCGTGTATTCAGACAATTGTCATTAATGAGAGTTTATTTGATCGCTATCGTAAAAGTACTGACTTTATCCAACAATATATTTTTCCAGGGGGAATGCTACCCTCTCGTGAAGCATTCCAACGGTTTGCAAATAATGCCGGTCTTCGTATTGAGGCTGAATTTGCATTTGGTCTAGACTATGCCAAAACACTTTGTATATGGTTTGATAACTTCAATCAGAAAATCTCCGAAATCAAAGATCTAGGCTTTGATGATGCTTTTATCCGTTTGTGGAATTTTTATCTTCTCTACTGTGCCGCAGGATTTAAAGAAAAAAATATTGATGTTGTCCAGTTCACTCTTAGTCACAAAAAGGTAAACCATTGAAACAAGCAGCTATTCCAAACTTTATGCATCAGCGCGTTTGGGTCATTGGTGCCTCAAGCGGGATCGGTGAAGCTTGTGCGCAAGAATTATTAAAACGTGGCGCAAAACTGGTCTTGTCGAGTCGACGCATTGACCGCCTAGAAGATATTGCTCGCTCAGCCGATGCAACACAATCCCTTGTAATACCGGTCGACGTTATGGATCAATCGTCAATTACTCGGGCCTACCAAACGATTCATGCGCAGTGGGGTGGTATCGATCTCTTGCTATTTGTGTCGGGTATTTACATTCCTTTGCGGGCAGATGACTTTAATATGCAAGATGCTCAAAAAACAGTGGACTCCAATATTTTGGGTCCAATGCGAGCAGTTGCTACCGTCCTTCCAGATATGCTGCGAGCTGGGCATGGTCATCTTGCGATTGTCGGCAGTGTTGCAGGCTATAGCGGCCTACCTAAAGCCTTAGCTTATGGTCCGACCAAAGCAGCCATGATTAATTTCTGCGAAACACTTTTTTATGATTTACAGCCCAAAGGGATCGGGGTACATATGATCTCTCCAGGCTTTGTTGCTACCGAGGCTACTGCTAATAATGATTTTGATATGCCTGCTCTAATTTCAGCACAAGAAGCTGCTAATGAGATTTTGCAAGGCATCGAGCGTGGTGAATTTGATATTCATTTTCCTAAACGCTTCTCAGGGTTTTTGAAGTTTTTGCGAATCCTACCTTACCCACTATATTTTTGGATCATTCGCAAGTTCGTCAAAATATAAGCAATCTTGCTTTATTTATAACCGTCTTTGCGAACTTTATTCACCAAAAAATCCATTATATTCACAGCCTTTGCGCGGCTACCCGCTATAGAAGGCGAGGTTATGTACTTGCCTTGAACGGCTACCGTTGGAACCCCATCAATTCGATACGCATTACCAAGCTGATTGGCTGCCCTAGCTTTTGATAAGACGGCAAATGAGCGATAAGCGGCTAAAAATGCGTTTCGATCCACTCCTTGGGCCGCCACCCAATCAGCGATTTCATTTTCATTAAGCAAGCGTTTATTTTCACGATGCATCGCAAACATAACCTTATCATTTAAGGCGTCGCCTTTACCCAAAGTCTCTAGCGCATAGAAGAGCTGGCTATGCGGCATCAACTCCTCACGAAAGGCGATAGGTACTTTTTTAAATACAACATCTTTATTTTGGCGCTTGATCCAGCCTTTGAGCTCGGGCTCAAACTCATAACAATGTGGGCATCCGTACCAAAAGAACTCAATCACCTCAACCTTACCCTTCGCATCAATGGGCTGTGTAATCGGCAACACGCGGTAATCAAATCCCTCTTCAACCTTAATCGGTGTCTGTGCCAAGACCAATTGATTAGCGCTAAAGATAAGCAAAAAAATGGAGAAAAGTTTAATAATGTGGATCATGATTTATTCACTCGGATAACGGTGGGTTTAATACCGATAATGGTTAACTTACTTCTAGTCGAAGCCGTATCTTCAATGCTGGTAAAAGGGCCAATTCGAACCCTCCAAACAGTAGTTCCGTCAACAGAACTCTCACTAAGCTGTGTTTGTATACCCTGCATGGCTAATGTAGCCTTTTGAGCATCCGCATCAGCGCGTTGATTAAAGACGCCCGTTTGCACATAAAACTGGGTATCGGGCTTTATCTCTGGTTTAGGCTCGGAGAGCTTACCAGTAGCGATCTCAGCAATTGGGTCGGGTGCTCCAGAGCTAACTCCTTTTCCTTGTAAGGGCCTATTAAGATCTACCTTGGGAGGGGCAACTGAAGTTTCCTCTTCCTCCTCCTTATCCGCTTTTTGAGGGACCGGCTTCATAAATGAGGGGGCGCTGGGGGCGCGAATACCAGGCTTTTCTTGCGGCTGGGACCGTGTTAAATACCAGGCGACCAAAAGCGCCAGGCCTACTCCAACTAAAAGGCCAATCACCACTCCCATGATGATCCCTCCCGACTGAGAAGAACTCAATGCAGAAGATTGCCTAGTCTGTGAGACTGTATTTTGATATCTGGATGACTTCATAACGCTATCTTACCCGCTTCAAGTTAGAAGCACTAAACCCCATTTGCTCAATAGTTCACATCTTGCTTGGCGCAGAAACCCCTAAAACTTTTAAGCCATTTTTTAAGACCTGGCGACAGGCCAACAACAAAGCAAGGCGAGCCAATTTAAGATCAGATTCATCGACCAAAACACGGTCTGCATTATAGAAAGTATGAAGATCACCTGCTAAATCACGAAGATAAAATGCGACCGCATGAGGGGCCAAGTCTTCGGCAGCGGATGCGAGGACCTCTGGATACTCTGCTAAGCGACGTAGTAAGTGATCTGCTGCCTTACTATCAAGCAAGGCTAAATTGGCTTTGTGTAGCGTATTTGAGTCACCGCCCCATTGTTGCAAAATTGAACAAATACGTGCGTGCGCATACTGAACATAAAAAACAGGGTTTTCATCATTTTGCTGTAACGCTAAGTTCACATCAAAAATAAACTCTGTATCTGCCTTGCGGGAAATTAGGAAAAATCGAACTGCATCGCGCCCTCGTTGTAATGCAAGCTCTCGCTCCACGATTGACATTTGCGCATGAACACCGCCAGACCATTCGATCAAATCTCTGAGAGTGACATAAGACCCAGCTCGCTTAGAAAGCTTTACCTCTGCACCATCCTTAATGACTGTCACCATCTTATGTAATACATAATCAGGAAAAGTGGTTGGAATTGCCCAGTGACGTTTCTGCGCGACGCCCTGAATACCTGAGCGAACACGTGTAATCGTGCCATGATGATCGCTCCCCTGTACATTAATTACTTTCTCAAAACCTCGACTCCATTTACTAATGTGATATGCCACATCGGGTACAAAGTAGGTATAGCTGCCATCTGATTTACGCATGACACGATCTTTATCATCACCATCTAAGGTTGTCTTTAACCAGAGTGCACCATCAGCCTCATAGGTTTTATCAACACTCGTGAGATCTTCAATGACCTTCTGAACACTTCCATCCGAATACAAAGAGGATTCAAGATAAAACTCATCAAAGCGAACACCGAAAATCTTAAGATCAATATCTTGCTCTTTACGTAAATAGGCCACTGCAAATTTTCGGATTACCTCTAAATCATTTTCATCGCCTCGCTCTGACTGATACGACTGAGCAATCTCATTAATATATTCACCGTTGTAGGCATCTTTTGGCCAATCAGCACTAATTGGGGCTAAACCTCTTAGACGAGCCTGAACAGAAATTGCAAGATTCTGTATCTGCACCCCAGCATCGTTGTAATAAAACTCCCGATGCACTTTAATTTCTTGGCTGTCTAATAGATTAGCTAGGGCATCTCCCAGAGCAGCCTGACGTCCATGTCCAACATGTAAAGGTCCTGTGGGGTTGGCAGAAACAAACTCAATCATGGCACGAGCCGGTATCGATGCATCTTGTAAACCACTGCGATCATGCCGCCCAAAGCGATCTTGATCATTCAAAATAATTTGTATGACTCCTGATTTGGCGTGCTGACTTAAGCGAAAATTAATAAAACCGGGTCCTGCAATGTCAGAGCTTGCGATTAAATCTTGATACTCTAGATTTAATCGCAATCGTGCCACAATCAACCCCGCGAGTTCACGGGGATTTGCTTTCCATGCTTTAGCAATTTGTAATGCAATATTACATGCCACATCACCATGATCAATGACTTTTGGTCTCTCAAGGTGAGGAATCGGAAACTCACCTGCAGCAAGACCCCGCTCTTGCGCAATGGAATTTAAGGCATTGGCAATCAGATGTATGAGCTGGGTTTTTTGAGCTAACAACATAGAGCTAGGAGTTTATCAGTGATGGTATGCTTTGTGAATGATTCATCGTTTTCAATCAAAAAATTGCGCTCCTGTCATCATGCTTGATGATCTTTCAGAACGGATTTTTGCATTGATGCAACGTCCCTTTGAGTCCACTGGAATTTTACTTCCCGAGCAAATTCCAAACTATCTTCATCTACTTGATGAAGCAATTCAGTTAGAGCGAAATACCACAAGCAAAACACTTGATGCATCGGAGCAATCTACTGTTTCTAGAAAAGATCCATTGGGTCGTCGTGCTTTTCCATTTATGGAGCTTCTAAAACAGGCTCAAAGGAACCATGAACCCGTGGTTTGGGGAGTTCCTTAATCCAGTAGGCTTGCTAGAGAACGTCTTACCTCTTCGGGGGACTTCCCAGTTCGCCTTGCAAAGTCGCCTACTTGATCAGAGGAAACCTTTCCTACATTGAAATACATGGCATTGGGATTGGCAAGATAAAAGCCACTCACGCTTGACGCTGGATTCATCGCGAGAGATTCTGTGAGGGTCATCCCAATCTCATCCGCTTTCATTGCATGAAACATAGCAAACTTAACCTGATGATCTGGGCAAGCGGGATATCCAGGAGCAGGTCGTATTCCTTGGTATTTCTCATCAATCAGCTCTTCAGTGCTTAGTTGCTCACCTGCTGCGTACCCCCATAAATCAGTACGAACACGCCAATGCATTAACTCTGCAAAGGCTTCTGCTAAACGGTCTGCCAATGCCTTTAACATAATGGCACTGTAATCGTCGTGCTTAGCTAAAAACTGAGCTGCTTTTTCTTCGACTCCATGACCGGTTGTCACAGCAAAGCAGCCCACATAATCATCGATCCCACTGACGTGATTGGCTACGTAATCGGCTAAACAGCGATTGGGTCGCTTTACTCCATCAACTACAGGGCGCTCAGATTGTTGACGTAGATTGTGCCAAATTAAAAAAGGCTTGCTTCGGCTCTCATCGGGATACAGCAAAATATCATCACCCTGACTATTCGCAGGAAATAGACCAACGATTGCGTCTGCTTGCAACCACTGTCCTTTAATTAATTTCTCCAACATTGCCTGAGCGTCGGCGTACACCTTACGCGCCTCCTCGCCCACAATTTCATCATCAAGAATCGCTGGGAACTTACCAGCTAAATCCCAAGTTTGAAAGAAGGGGGTCCAATCAATGAACTTTGCAATTTCAGCTAGAGAAAAGTTTTTAAAGACGCGTCTGCCAATAAATTTAGGCTTGCTGGGCTTATAGACGTTCCAGTCTAATTGCTCATAATTATCTCTAGCGGCCTGCAAGCTAACAAGCGGAACACTTTTACGGTTCGCGTGTTGATGCCGAATCCGCTCATAATCAGCAAGCATCTCATCAATAAATTTCTTAGCGCCCTCGTCTGATAATAAGTTGGAGGCTACCGATACCGAGCGGGAGGCATCGGGTACGTAAACCACCGGGCCATCATAGTGCGGAGCAATCTTTACTGCGGTATGAACTCTTGAGGTAGTAGCGCCACCAATTAACAAAGGTATTTTTTTCTGTCGAAAATAATCATCACGCTGCATTTCTTGGGCAACATACGTCATCTCTTCGAGCGAAGGGGTAATTAAACCGGATAGACCAACAATATCCGCCTTCTCCTCTTTTGCTTTTTTCAATATTTGGTCACAGGGAACCATCACACCCATATTGACTACTTCAAAATTATTACATTGCAAAACTACAGTAACAATATTCTTACCAATATCATGCACATCCCCTTTTACGGTCGCAATTACAATCTTGCCTTTAGCTTTACTTTCTCCGCCAGCAGCAACTAATTGCTTCTTCTCTTCCTCAATATAGGGAATTAAATGAGCCACTGCTTGCTTCATCACGCGTGCGCTTTTAACAACTTGTGGCAAAAACATTTTTCCCGCGCCAAATAAGTCACCAACGACATTCATGCCATCCATCAGCGGGCCTTCAATTACCTCGATGGGACGGCCACCACTACCCATAATCTCAGCGCGTAACTCTTCAGTGTCTTCCACAATAAAGTTTGTCAGGCCATGGACTAGAGCATGGGTCAATCGCTCACGTACAGCCGCTTCGCGCCATACTAAGTTCTCTTCTTGCTTAATACCGCCGCCCTTATATTCATCGGCTATCGCCAACAAGCGCTCGGTTGGGGTTTTTCCATCCTTTTCTTTAAACCGATTTAGCACTACATCTTCCACCCGCTCACGCAACTCAGGATCTAAATCAGCATAGACACCTAGTTGACCGGCATTAACAATCCCCATATCCATGCCAGCTGAAATGGCGTGATACAAAAATACTGTATGGATTGCTTCACGTACGCGATCATTTCCTCTAAACGAGAAGCTTACATTTGAAACGCCACCACTTATCTTTGCGCCAGGTAAGTTTTCTTTAATCCAACGGGTTGCGTTAATGAAGTCAACTGCGTAGTTATCATGCTCTTCAATACCGGTAGCAATTGCAAAGATATTTGGATCAAAAATAATATCTTCCGGAGAAAAATCTAATTCATTTACTAGAATGTTGTACGAGCGCTGACAAATTTCCGTCTTACGCTGATACGTATCGGCCTGACCCTTCTCGTCAAAAGCCATAACAACCGTTGCAGCACCATAACGCTTAATTAATTTAGCATGGTATTTAAACTGCTCCTCCCCTTCTTTTAAGGAAATAGAGTTAACAATTGGTTTTCCTTGAATACATTTCAAGCCAGCTTCAATCACCGTCCACTTTGATGAGTCGACCATAATGGGAACGCGTGCAATATCCGGCTCTGAAGCAATCAAATTCAAAAACCGCACCATCGCTGCCTCTGAATCCAACATTGCTTCATCCATATTGATATCAATCATCTGTGCGCCACTCTCAACCTGTTGTCGCGCGACAGCTAGCGCATCATCAAACTGATTATTGAGAATCATGCGTGAGAATGCTTTTGAGCCTGTGACATTGGTGCGCTCACCAATATTGACAAAGCCAATTTGGGGGGAGATATTGCAAGGCTCTAGGCCTGACAAGCGCATCGGAGTAGTTGGTAATCGACTCATGCTTCTGCTGTCGCCTCCGAATAAAAGGGGCGAGGCTTGCGATTTGTCATTGCTTGAGCAATCGCTCGAATATGCTCAGGAGTAGTGCCACAGCAACCACCAACCAGATTAACCAGGTGATCGCGGGCAAATTCATCGATCAGACTAGAGGTAACCTCAGGAGTTTCATCAAAACCAGTATCACTCATGGGGTTGGGTAAACCTGCATTGGGATAACACGAGATAGCAACATCACAAACTCGGGCCAATTCCGCAATATAGGGTCGCATTAAAGCAGCGCCGAGTGCACAGTTCAGGCCAAAGGTGAGTGGCTTAATGTGTCGCAAGCTATTCCAAAATGCTTCAACCGTTTGTCCAGAAAGAATTCTCCCCGACGCATCTGTAACCGTACCAGAGATCATTACCGGCAAGCGCTCTCCCGACTCCTCAAAAAACTCATCGAGCGCAAAAAGGGCTGCTTTTGCATTGAGGGTATCAAAAATAGTTTCGACTAAAAATAGGTCGGAGCCCCCCTCAAACAAAGCTTCTGCCTGCTCACGGTAGGCTTTACGTAAAGCATCAAAATGCACATTGCGGGCGCCTGGATCATTCACATCCGGAGAAATGCTTGCCGTCTTGGGTGTTGGTCCAATCGCACCGGCTACAAAACGAGGTTTGTCCGGGGTACTATATTGATCGCATGCTGCACGGGCTAATTGAGCCGCCGTGACATTCATTTCACGGGCCAACTCTGGCATTTTGTAATCTTCCTGAGCAATCGAGGTAGCGCCAAAGGTATTGGTCTCAATAATGTCCGCTCCCGCTGCTAAGTACTCATCATGGATTTGACGAATCGCGGCGGGTTGAGTTAAGACCAGAAGCTCATTATTTCCCTTTAAATCCCCGGGATGATTAGCAAAACGTTGGCTATGTTGTAAGCCTCGATAGTCCGCTTCACTAAACTTTTTTTGCTGAATCATGGTCCCCATCGCGCCATCCAATATTAGGATACGCTCCCTTAAAAGTAATGGGAGGCTCGCGCCCCGGGTATAGGGCTTAGCCGACTTGGGTGGACTAATTTGGGTTTGCATTGCTGCAGAAGTGAGATTAATCTTCATCAACCCATTATTTTATCGATAATGTGACTATTTAGCCTGTTAGGAGAGTTTATGTTTGGCACCATACCGGATTTCAATCAAAGCCTAGAGATGTTTAAAGCCATGTGGGATCAAAATAACGCCGCTCATGCGGGCTCGTCTTTTATGCCTGGCATGGCTCCGGGTATGGCTGGCTTAAACAATGCAATGCCCTCTTTTGATATTGAAGAACTGGATAAGCGCATTAAAGACCTTAAGAGCGTGGAGTCTTGGCTTGCCCTCAATCTGAATGTCCTAAAGTCCACCATCCAAACCCTAGAAGTACAAAGAGCCACTCTCTTGGCAATCAAATCCTTTGGGGATGCCATGGCAAACTCCCAAAGCTCTAATAATGACCCTAAAGAGCGTTCTGCGAAGGCGAAACCACGCAAAAGCGCCAAATCCCGTCCTCGCAAAGCAAGCGGTGCAGCCTCCTCTGATGCCACAAATGATTCAGATGGGCAATAGCTTCTCCCATGGCAAAACTAAGCTGATGATTGTCGAGCTTACGCCGAAATAGCACCGGAATAATCTCAAAGGCATGCTTTGGGCTTTGGCAAGCATCCAGAGTTTCGGATAAGCGGTCACGATGATGCTCATGGAGTTGTTTAATACGGGTATGTAAACCTTTAAAGGGCTTACCATGTGATGGCAACACAAAAGCATCTAAGGGCAAAGATAGCCATTGGTCTAGCGAGCGCAAATACAAACCTAAGGGATCGGCATCCGGATCGACATCATACACACTAACGTTCGTGGAGATGCGAGGCAAGACCATATCCCCAGAGATAAAAATATTCAGGGCTGAACAATAGAGTGTGGCGTGTTCAGGCGCATGACCATAGCCCATGGATACCCTCCATCGATGGTCTCCAATTTGAACCTCATCGCCCTCCATAATGCGACGATAGCGACGTGGCACCTGCGGCACTAGGCGACTGTAATAATCAGAGCGGCTTCGAATACGCTCCAAATCTTCAGAACCTAGCAAACCGTGGCGCGCATAATGATCTACTGCTCCACCACTTCCGCTACTAGCACCAATAGCAACTCCGCCCTCCTTGCTACTTAACCACTGTGCCATTAGAAAATCACTCATCGAAACCCATAGGGGAGCCTGCCAGCGCTCACATAAAAAATGTGCAAGGCCAATATGATCTGGATGCATATGGGTAACCAAGACACGCAAAATGGGGAGTCCTTGGAGATGGTTTGCAAAAATAGACTCCCAAAGTATTTTGGTCTCATCGTTTGTAATTCCGCAATCGATGATGGTCCAACCCTCTTGATCGGCAACTCGGTCTTTTAACAACCATAAATTGATGTGATTAAGAGCAAAAGGCAAAGGCATCCGAATCCAATAGATCCCTGGCGCAATTTCCATGGTCTGACCTGCCTCGGCTAGGGTCTCCCCATATGGATAAATCAACTGACTTTCAGGATGATGAGGTAGCGGGTCGACTTGGGTCATTTTGAGTCCAATTTAAATGCTAGATACACTCTTATTATGAACAATCACTTTCCAAAGCTATTATCCTCGCAGGTCGCCTTTGATATGGCCCAGACCCTGTTAATGGGTTTTCAGCGACATTACAGTATTTTTAGGGAAGCCGGTCGCTCAGCAAAAGATGCCTTTGAGAAACAAGATTGGCATGGGATTCGTCAACTCTTACGCGACCGCATCACCTTTTATGATCAACGCGTTATTGAAACAGCGCTAGCACTTGAAGATGAATTTGATGCCCATGCAATCTCCGATGAAATCTGGCAACAAGTAAAGCTTCATTACATTGGCCTATTGTCAAACTTACATCAACCTGAACTTGCCGAAACTTTCTTTAATTCAGTGACCACCCGGATTCTAGCGAGCCGTTACTTTAATAATAAATTTATCTTTGTGCGACCAACTATTTCTACTGAATACTTAGAGAATGACGAGGCTCCGAGTAAGCCATCCTATCGGGCTTACTACCCTGGAGATATTAGTGGACTTAGGGTGGTACTACATAATTTGTTAGCAAGTTTTGAACTACATAATCCCTTTGAAGATTTGGAGCGTGATCTCAATCTCACAACAGAGTTAATTCAGAATTCATTAGCTGACACTAGCAGTTCAACTGATTTCCAGATTCATGCTCTCAGTACCTTATTTTTCAGAAATAAAACTGCTTACATTATGGGTCGCATCATTAATGGCGAAAAAATATTCCCACTAGTCATTGCCTTGATGCACAATTCCAAAGGCCAACTGGTCATTGATGGGGTCCTGCTTTCCGAAGTCCATTTGCGCCTGATCTTTAGTTTTACACACAGCTACTTTCTAGTAGACATGGAAGTACCGTCAGCCTATGTCACATTCATGCGCAGTCTATTACCCCATAAACCACGTGCAGAGATTTACAACATGGTGGGCTTACAAAAGCATGGCAAAAACTTGTTTTATAGAGACTTTCAACATCACTTAATGCACTCCACCGATCTCTTTCGGATTGCTCCGGGTATTCGCGGATTGGTCATGCTGGTATTTGACTTACCGAGCTACCCTTACGTATTTAAGCTCATTAAAGATTATTTCCCGCCGCCCAAGGAAACGAGCCGTGAGCAAATTATGGCGAAGTACCAATTAGTTAAACAACATGACCGCGTTGGGCGCATGGCAGACTCTTTAGAATTTTCTAATGTGGCTTTTCCACTAGAACGCTTCACTCCAGCACTCATTTCCGAAATACAAGAGCAGTGCTCTTCTTTGTTGGAATTTAGTACCAACCCCAGCGGAGAGAGCGAACTGATCATCAAACATCTCTATATTGAAAGACGAATGACACCACTAAATATTCGTCTTCAAGAAGGATCGCCAAGCGAAGTGGAGGACGGAGTCATTCAGTATGGGGAAGCAATCAAGAATTTAATTGCTGCTAATATTTTTCCAGGGGACTTGCTCTATAAAAATTTCGGTGTAACACGCTACGGTCGTGTTGCTTTTTATGACTATGATGAAATTGAATACTTAACCGATTGCGAGGTACGTCATGTGCCCGCTCCTCGCAATGAAGATGATGAAATGGCAAGCGAGCCTTGGTATCGCATCGGCCCCAAAGATATCTTTCCAGAAACCTATAAAACCTTTTTGCTAGGAAATGATCGTATCAAACAACTACTCCTAAAGCACCATGCTGATTTATTTGATCCAGCGATGTGGCAAAGCTATAAAGATCGCTTGCTTTCTGGAGAAATTCCGGACTTTATTGAGTACGATCACTCCCTACGTCTAAAAAATATCTTTCCCCAAAAATTTTTGTAAGCTTTTCGATCAATAGGCTCACTTCTGACATAAGCGTATTTAGCGATTTACATCCACGATTACGCGACCACGGATCTTGCCCTCAATTAAGTCGCTGGCAGCCCGAATAGCTTCTTCTAAGGAAATCTCTTTGGCAATCTCCATCAATTGCTCTGGTTTACATAGCTTTGCTAATTGGTTCCAAGCTTCTATCCGTACTGCCTTTGCTTGGGTAACGCTATTAATGCCATACAGAGTGATACCGCGCAATATAAATGGAGCAACGCTTGCCGGGAAATCCATCCCTTGAGCTAGACCACACGCTGCTACTGCGCCATTCGATTTGGTTGCGGCACAAGCATTAGCCAATGTATGGCTACCAACTGAATCCACCACGGCAGCCCAGCGTTCTTTAGCCAAGGGTTTGCCAGGCTGAGAAAGGGTGGCGCGCTCGATGACTTCACTAGCACCTAGAGTTTTTAAATACGCCCCTTCTTCTGGGCGACCACTGCTTGCTACTACGGTATAGCCCAACTGATATAAAAGACTGACTGCAAAACTACCGACTCCTCCTGCCGCTCCCGTTACCAAGATCTCGCCATCGCCCGCTTGAACACCATGCTTTTGGAGAGCCATAATGCATAGCATTGCAGTGTATCCGGCAGTGCCAATAGCCAACGATTGTTTTGCTGTAAATGCTTTAGGTAACGGTATCAGCCATTCAGACTTTAGTCGTGCCTGCTGTGCTAAGCCACCCCAATGGGATTCACCTACTCCCCACCCATTTAATAAAACTAAATCGCCTGACTTAAATTCGGGGCTAGTACTTTCAATGACTTCTCCCGTGAGATCAATTCCTGGAATCATCGGAAAACTTCGCACAATCGGACTCTTACCTGTTATCGCCAAACCATCCTTGTAATTGAGGGTAGAGTAATGCACCTTAACGCGAACATCCCCTTCTGGCAAAGCGCTTTCATCTAAATTGCTCAATTGAGCGCGGTAGCTCTGCTCATCTTTATTAATTAATATAGCTCTAAACATATTTTCAATCCGTTAACGTGTGAACTCAAGCAACTTTTATAAAAGCGTTTATCCTACTGCAATAGATCTCATTATGAGGCTTTTTATGAAACGTATTATATTGACCCTAGCAGTTGCACCCATCCTCCTCAGCGCCTGCGCTTCAACGGAGCTATCAATGTCACTAGGTAATATGCGCCTCATCAACTCCAGTGCAGAGCCGCAACAAGTCATGGATTTTGCTAACAAAATTTGTAAGTCTGATTTTTATATAGGCGCTAGTTTCATATCAAAAGCAGGTAAAGACTATCGCTTTAAGTGCGTAAAAGCTGATGAAAATGAAATGCTTATTCCTATTCCTGGCCTAAAGCCTTCCAACACCAAATAAAGTAGAAGTCTTTGCAAACCCCATTTTCTACTCAGGAACTCAGACGAGCTTTTTCTTGCTTCGCTACCGGCGTCACTGTTATTACGGGCATCGATCAGAATGGCAAACCTGTTGGCATAACAATCAGCTCCTTTAATACTGTCTCACTCAATCCTCCATTGGTGCTTTGGAGCATTGGCAGTCAATCGGACTTATGCAATTCTTTCCGTATTGGGCAGAAACAACTCATTCATGTCCTAGATGTTAATCAGAAAGATTTGGCTCTTGTCTTTGCAAAACAACTTAATAAAAATAGTATTCAAATGGAACACCAGATTGAGCCAAGCGGTTTAATGCGTCTTGCTAATTGTTTAGCTTATTTTGAATGTGAGACTGTTGCTGTTCATGAAGGCGGCGATCATCATATTATCGTGGCACGTGTTTTGAGTATCGAGCAAGATTCAGATCGCTATCCACTTTTATTTGCACAAAGTCAATTTAATCAACTTGCTCTTGATCCAGAAGGTAGTATCAAATGATGACACTATGGGGTAGAAAATCATCCATTAATGTTCAAAAAGTGCTTTGGGTGCTAGCAGAGCTTGATTTGCGAGAGGGTGCTGACTTTAAACAGATTGACGCTGGGCTTCATTTTGGGATCAATAAAACCCCCGAATATTTAAAACTGAATCCCAATGGCTTAGTGCCAACCTTAGAGGATGGCTCGCTCGTGCTGTGGGAATCTAATACCATCATGCGCTACCTTGCTAAAAAGTTTTCCTCTACAGGAGCTTTCCCGTATGACCTTGCTAGTCAAGCCTCTTCTGATAAATGGATGGATTGGCAAATTAGTACTCTATGGCCATCATTGCGAGTTCCATTTCTTGGCCTTACTCGTGTCCCCGAGGAAGAGCGCGATTACTCTGCCATCAAAAATGCTTTCCAAGAATCCAATCGACTTTTAGGTATTTTTGATGGAGTCCTTGCTAATCAAGCGTTTTGCTCGTGCTCCAAATTTAATCTAGGTGACATTAATATTGCACTATGCGTTAAGCGCTGGATCATGTTGGCAGATCAGTACCCTGATAAAACAGGTCCACGAACAGAGCTGATACACCTTAAGCGCTGGTATGAAATGATTTGTGCCAACACCCAATTCACGAAAGCAACTGAATAGCGCTTACGTTTGTTTCAATTTCTTTTGTTGGTGATCGGCGCCGATATATAGATACATAGCAGGCACAACAAATAAAGTAAACAAAGTGCCAATCGCAAGCCCAGTAAAAATCACAATTCCCATCGACTGACGCCCTGCCGCACCCGCTCCCGAAGCAATTACGAGTGGCACCACACCTAGGACCATGGCTGCGGTGGTCATCAAAATAGGGCGCAGGCGTACGCTACTCGCTTCAATAATTGCCTCAAGCTTTGTTCGTCCTGCTTGCTGAAGCTCGTTCGCGAACTCAACCATCAAAATGCCATGCTTGCTGATTAAGCCCATCAGTGTTACCAAACCGACCTGGGTATATACATTTAAGGTCGTAAAGCCTAAATTGATAAAAATTAGGGCACCAAACAGGGCAAGTGGCACAGAGACCAAAATGACCAATGGGTCCCTAAAGCTCTCAAACTGCGCCGCTAGAACTAAAAACACAATTAATATAGCAAAGAGCATGGTTACCAAAAAGCCACCAGACTCTGCTTTGAATTGTCGTGACGGCCCTGCGTAGTCCACCGAGTAACCAGATGGAGCCGCCTCTTTGATGGTTCTTTCTAAAAAACCCAATACTTCCTCTTGTGAGACAAACGGTGTGCTAACACCACTAATCGTTGCGGAGTTGAGCTGCTGAAATCGATTAATGGATTGTGGTACTACCCGACTTTGGATGCTCGCGATTGTTCTCGCTTGAACCATTGCACCACTTGGGGTCTTAATGTAGTAATCCAATATCTGATCCGGATTTAATCGATCCGTTTGTTTAACCTGCGGGATCACGCGATACGATCGGCCTGCCACAGAGAAATAGTTAACAAATCCACCACCTAATGCGGCTGATAAGGCGTTACCCACATCTCTTTGGGTCATTCCTAATGCGGCAACTTTCTCACGATCAATTTGCAAAACATCTTGAGGCTTATCAATTTTAAGATCAGAGTCTACAAAGAAAAACATACCACTTTGCCTTGCTTTATCTAAAACCTGTTGCGATACCTCATTTAAATTGGTGTAGGGTTCTGTGGTGTTAATAACCACCTGCACTGGAAATCCTTGTGCGCCTGGCAAAGCAGGAAATTGAAAGGCGGCAACCCGCGTACCAGCAATACTCCCCCACTTATTTTGTAAATCTTCTTGAAACTTGGTGGCACTACGACTACGCTCACCCCAATCTTTCATGATCACTCCGCCAAAGCTAGATGTCGGACTGGTAATCTGGAACATCTGTTTATATTCTGGCTCTTTACTAGCAATCTGAAAAATTTGATCGGCATAGCCTTGCATTTGGTTGACTGTTGAATTTGGTGGTCCAAGCGCCGACATCAAAACAATGCCCTGATCTTCTGTTGGAGCTAATTCTGAGCGGGCTGTAGCATAGAGATAAATAACGCCACCAAGTAACAAAGCTCCCATTACGATAATGACCTGCCAAGTTGATAAAAGATCACGCAGCGTTTCTTGATAAGAGTGGCGCACTCGCTCGAATACGGCATCAATCTTTTTGACAAAAGGTGATATTTCTTCTTCCTGTGAGAAAATTTGTGAACACATCATTGGCGATAGAGTCAGAGCTACTACGCCCGATACGGCCACCGCTCCCGCCAGCGTAAAAGCAAATTCTGTAAAGAGGGCGCCCGTTAAACCTCCCTGAAAACCAATGGGGATATAAACTGCAATCAGGACAACGGTCATTGCCAAAATAGGATTGCCCAATTCTCGAGCCGCGATTAAAGAAGCATCCAGAGGAGATTTACCCTCTTTCATATGACGATCAACGTTTTCAACCACAATAATTGCATCATCTACGACCAAGCCAATCGCTAATACCAATGCCAGCAAGGTCAACAAATTAATGGAGTAGCCAAGGGCTTGCATCATGAAGAAAGTGCCAATTAAGGAAAGTGGCATAGCTAGCACTGGAACGGCCACAGCACGATAGCTACCTAAAAATAGATAGATCACAATCGTCACAATAATTAATGCCTCTAGAAGAGTTTTCACAACCTCCTCAATGGATGTATTAATAAAATCCGTAGAGTCAAATACGATTTTTGCATCTAAACCAGTGGGTAATTGCTTTTGAATATCTGGAAATGTATTGCGAATGCGTTTTGCTACATCCAATAAATTGGCATCGGGTGCAACCTTAATGCCTATAAAAACCGATTGTTTACCATTGAAGGCAACATTATTGTTGTAATCTTCTGAGCCTAAAGTTACGGTTGCAACCTGCTCAAGGTAAACAATATCAGCACCATTTCGTTTAATGACTAATTTCCGAAATTCATCGAGGGAATGCAAATCAGTGCCGGCGACCAAGTCAACCGAGACCATTTGTCCTTTTGTACTTCCGACTGGAGATAAATAATTATTGGCAGCTAACGCTGCATATACTTCGTCAGGAGAAACTCCTAAGCCTGCCATTCGATCGCGATCTAGCCATGCTCGTAAAGCAAATTTCCGCCCTCCTAGGATCTCAGCATTTTGTACGCCATTGATCGAGTCCAGCTTTGGCTTCACTACGCGTAACAAATAATCCGTAATGCTGTTATTTGCAATCTCATCGCTATAAAACCCCATATACATAGCAGCTGTTGATTGCCCAATCTGTACCGTCAATATCGGCTGTTGTGCTTGGGGCGGCAGTTGATTACGGACTGAACTAATTTGCGTATTAATTTGCGTCAATGCCTTATTCGCATCATAGTTAAGCCGCAAGGTTGCTGTAATAGTTGAAACTCCACTGATACTCATTGACGATAAGTAATCAATGCCCTGTGCTTGGGCAATAGCCCCTTCTAAGGGTTGAGTAATAAAACCGGCGATGGTTTCTGGGTCAGCACCAAAGTATGCGGTTGTAATGGTTACAACCGCATTTTGGGTTTGGGGATATTGATTTACCGGTAAAGAGCCAACGGCTTTTAGGCCTAGTAATAGAATTAATAGACTAACAACGATTGATAATACTGGGCGACGAATAAAAATATCCGTCCATTGGTGCCGCGTAAAGTCCTGACTCATTGCTCTTGTGGTTTAGGATTTGGTGAGTTAGCCGGCAAGACACTATTATTAATAATAAGTGGCGTGCCGTTCTTTAACTTGAGTTGGCCACTAGTAATGACAGTCATCCCTGGCTCTAAGCCTTTAATAATGGCGACTTGATCCCCCCGAGTAAGTCCTGGTGTCACAAAAATCTGTTGCGCTTCCATGATCGGCTCACCTTTTTTATTGATCCGATCTGTCTTCTTAGCAATAAACACTGTGCTGCCGTATGGGTTGTAGGTCACAGCGGTTTGTGGCAGGGTTAGAAGCTGAAGTTTTTCGCCCAGATTAATGTTCACATTAGCAAACATCCCCGGTAATAACTTTTTATCTGGATTGCTAATCTGCGCTTCAATCTGAATATTACGTGTATTAAGTTCTACCTTTGGGCTAACTGCAGTAATCTTCCCTTTAAATATTGCATCTTTGAATGCGTCTGTCTGTAACTCAATTGTTTGTCCAGCCTGAATAGTTCCAGCTGAGCTTTGTGGCAAGGTGAAGTCTACAAAAATTGGATCAATTGTTTGCAAGGTTAGCAACTTATCCCCCGGATTAACATAATGGCCTGGATTAATCGTCACAATGCCAACACGACCACTAAATGGGGCCTTCAGGTTCTTTTTAGCCACTAATGCGATCTGCTGCTCTACTTGGGCACGCTTTGCTTTCATATCTGCTGTGCTTGTGTCATACACATTTTTACTAATCGCCTGAATTGCAAGCTGAGCCCTGTCTCGCTCATTAATGACTTTAGCGAGATCGGCCATCGCCTTCATTGCCTCTAGCTGTGCAATGTCGGCCGTATCATTTAGTTTGATGAGAAGATCACCTTCCTTCACATCTAGGCCAGATTTGATTGGTACATTTAATACCAAACCACCAATTTCAGTACTTAAGTCAACCCCACGAAATGCACGTACATTACCAACACTTGTCATTTTCGGTTGCCACTCTTGTTTTTCAATGGCCATAGTACTCACTGTTGCCGGGGGTAAACCCATACCGGCCATAAAGTGATTAAACAGAAGAGTTTTTAATTGATTAAAGGCCACGATCAGGCCAAGGAGTACAAACACCGCTATCAGCATCACAATCATGCGGCGCTTTAAGGGTGGCATCTGCATGAGAGCAGCGTATGCTTTAGTTTTTCTAAAGCGGTCTCGTGGCCTCAGGGTATTGGCTAGCCATCGAAATGGCAACAATGCCAATTCAAGTGTTTTTACACTCCCGAGTGTATTTTTTATCCAGGCGATGATGGTATGTATTACATTCATTGGCGCGTCTCTTGCTGGCTAATGCCTTGGTGAGGGGAAGTTTGTGTTTTCTGAGCTTGATAAGCAGGGCCAGTCCGATTCCACCAACCGCCGCCTAGGGCAGCAAACAAAGCCGCGGTATTGGTAAAGCGATTGGCTTGGGCATCAATCAAACGAAACTTGGTTTGCTGATACTGTCTTTGAGCGATTAATACGGCCAAATAACTTCCTGTTCCCAATTTATATTGTTGCTCTAGTAAATTCAGATACTCTAAGGCATTCCGCTCTGCTTCCGATGCCGCTCTTAGAGCGAGAGCATCGCTTTCTAAAGCCTTAAGTGCATTAGCTACTTCCTGAAAGGCATTTAGTACAGTTGCTTGGTACTGAAAGACAGCAGCTTCATTGGTGGCGATAGCGCCTCGACGCTGAGCAAGCAAGGCGCCTCCCTGAAACAATGGTTGAAAGACACCTCCGGCAACGGACCATATTGCCGCATTGGGTCCAAACAATGCGCCGGTGGTTAAAGCCTGTGATCCAATAGCCCCGCTGAGGTTAATTTGCGGTAGTAAATTAGCAGTAGCAACACCCACTAAGGCATTAGTCGATTTAATATATGACTCTGCAGCCCTTATATCTGGACGCTGGCGAACTAACTCTGATGGTATCGATAGAGGAATTTTCTCGGGGAGATTTAATGTACTTAAGTCAAATTTAGCCAGTAAGGCATTCCCTGGGAACTCACCCACAAATACGGATAGTTGATTGCGAGTAAATGAGAGGTTCTTGTCAAGATTGAGTAAGTCAATCTGTGAACTTGCTGCTAATGAAATTTGCGAAGTAAGATCAACCCGTGATGCGGTTCCAATTTCTAGTTGCTTTGCAATAATGTCAGCAAGATTTTTCTGCGCTTCATAGATCTCTAAATTCGCTGCGTACTGAGCACGAAGTGCTGCCTCACGAATTGCCGTAGTGACGATATTAGCTGTCAGATTTAAATAAGCACCCTCGAGCTGAAATCCCGAGATCTCTGCCCGTGCATCTGCGCTTTGAACTGCACGACGTGCGCCACCAAATACATCAAGGTTATAGTTCACAGAAACCGAGGTGTTGTAAATGTTATAAATACTGGGACTTCCAGAGCCCTGTCCAAATGTGGATGGATTTATTTGCTGACGTGTTGCGCTTCCCCCTAAACCAAAACTGGGAAATAAAAGGGATCCAAATGCTACATTGGCATTTTCTTGAGCAGCGCGTAATGTAGCATCTGCAGCTGCTAAATTTGGGTTACGTTTTAAGGCTTGCTTAATCAAAGAATCAAGTTCAGGCGAACGGTACAAGGCCCACCACTCGGCAGGTATATCTCCTGCGGGTTCGATACTCTGCGCCGTTCCGCCCACGCTTGGTGCAGTTGCTAATTGATTGCTAATAGGCTTTTCTGTAAACGTAGTGACCTTTGGCGCATCTGGCTTCTTAAAATCAGGTCCTACTGCACATGCCCCAAGGCAAAGAGAAATAATCAATGCCCAGCCATTTTTACTGGGATATAGCATCTGGGGTTTCCAAGAAAAATATGGGGTTGCTAAACGACTTTTCACACCTTATATTTGACCACAAGGATGCAATTTAATGCGGATCTATTCCACCGTAACGCTTTTGGCCAAATTACGTGGCTTATCCACATCTGTTCCTAAGGCACAGGCGGTGTGATAGGCCAAGAGTTGGAGTGGAATAACGTGCAAGATGGGAGATAAATCTCCATAGTGCTCAGGCAGGCGAATCACCCGTATGCCCTCCTCACTCTTAATGTGAGTGCCCTGGTCTGCAAAAACAAATAGTTGTCCACCGCGCGCTTTAACCTCTTGCATATTTGACTTAAGCTTTTCGAGAAGAGCGTCATTGGGTGCCACCGTAACAACTGGCATTTTGTCAGTCACCAAAGCTAACGGGCCATGTTTAAGCTCTCCAGCTGGATAGGCTTCTGCATGAATATATGAAATTTCTTTTAACTTAAGAGCTCCTTCTAGTGCGATTGGGAAATGAACCCCTCGTCCCAGAAATAGAGCGTTCTCACATTTTGTGAACCACTGACTCCAGGAAATAATCTGTGGCTCCAATGCCAAGACCGCATGAATCGCTTGCGGTAAGTGTCGCAAATTATCGAGTGCCTTTTTCTCGGCATCATTGGATAATAAGCCGTTACGCTTTGCAATCGAGCAGGCTAATAAGTACAAGGCGAGTAATTGGGTAGTAAAGGCTTTGGTGGAAGCCACGCCCACTTCTGTACCAGCATGTGTTAAAAAGTGCCACCGAGTCTCCCGAACCATAGCGCTTGAGGCAACATTACAAATTGATAAGGTCATAGTGTGACCAAGCTGCTTTGCATGTCGTAAGGCCGCCAATGTATCAGCAGTTTCTCCCGATTGTGAAACAACAATCACTAAGGTATTCGGTCTAGGAATCGATTGGCGATAGCGATACTCGCTCGCAATTTCTACTTGAGTAGGAATCCGTGCAATTTCCTCAAACCAATATTTAGCAACGCAGGCGGAGTAATAACTGGTACCACAGGCTAAAAGCAAAATCTGATCAAACGCTTGCCATTCTTTAGGATCAGCAGCAAACAGGTCTGGTCCAAACTCAGAAATATGTGCAATTGTGTCTGAGGCTGCACGCGCTTGCTCAAAAATCTCTTTTTGCATGAAATGCTGATAGGGGCCTAGTTCAACTGCTTCTGCTTGCATTGGCATTGACTTAACTTCACGATCTACTTTTTTGCCATTGCAATCCCAAATGGCGTAATCACGATCATCAAGCGCCACCAAATCTCCCTCCTCGAGGTAGATGATGGTCTCTGCTTTTCCAGCTAATGCCAATGCGTCAGATGATAGGTAATGACCATCATTACCAAGAGCCACAATCAGGGGAGATCCAGCACGCGCTCCAATTAAGCGCTTTGGCTCTGTTTGAGAAATGACTGCAATCGCATAGGCTCCCTTTAACTGCAAAATACTCGCAGCTACAGCCTCTCTTAAATCAGGCTTAGCCAATTTCACATACTCACGGTGAACTAAGTGTGCGATGACCTCGGTATCGGTCTCCGAACTAAACTGGTAGCCAGCAGTAATCAGCTGTTCACGCAACGGCTCATAGTTCTCAATAATTCCGTTATGTACCAGCGCAATTAAATTATTCGAGATATGGGGGTGTGCGTTCTGCGTGTCAGGCTTACCATGGGTGGCCCAACGAGTATGGGCAATACCAATATGCCCATTGAATTCACTGGCCTGTTTTGCTAAATCAGCCACACGCGCTGTTGTTCTCGCTCTTTGCAGTGGATGATTGGGTTTGCTTGTATCAATTACTGCAAAACCGCATGAGTCATAGCCTCGATACTCTAGGCGTCGTAGACCCTCAATTAAGGTATCGACCACATTACTTTTAGAAACTGCGCCAACAATTCCGCACATAGATTATTTCTTTGCTTTGCTAGATTTAGGCTTGATCTTAATGGGCCGTTGCCAGTCTAAGGAGACTTGCTTAGCACGCGATACCGTTAATTTTCCAGCAGGAGCGTCTTTGGTTAAGGTGGTCCCTGCGCCTAAGGTGGCTCCCTTGCCCACTTTCACAGGTGCTACTAACTGCGTATCGGACCCAATAAAAGCATCATCCTCAATAATCGTTTGGTGCTTATTGACGCCATCATAATTACAGGTAATGGTGCCAGCACCAATATTGACGCGCGCCCCGACGATCGAGTCGCCCACATAGGCGAGATGATTCGCTTTACTCTGTGCTGCAATCCTTGTATTTTTAACTTCGACAAAATTACCAATATGAACTTCGTTCGCCAATATCGTACCCGGTCGAATACGCGCATAGGGCCCCACTCGGGCATCAACACCAATTTGTGCCCCATCGATATGCGTAAAAGCTCCAACTTCTGTATTGGCCGCAATTTGACTATCTTTGATGACACAGTACGGACCTATATGAACTCCATTAGCCAACTGAACGCGACCTTCAAATACACATCCGATATCGATCCATACATCTTGTCCACAAACAAGTTCACCCCGAATATCGATACGCTCAGGATCAAATAAAGTAACGCCTGATTCCAATAATGCAGCGGCTCGCTGTTTTTGTAATTGCCGCTCTAGCGCAGCCAATTGATCACGACTATTGACTCCTAAAATCTCATACTCATTCTTTGCTTGCGAGGTTCGTATAGGAACACCGTCTCGCACAGCCATCGCAATCACATCGGTTAAGTAATACTCCCCTTGGGCATTTTTAGTTTTTAAACTTTTCAGCCATTTTGATAACGAGTCGGTGGGAAGAACCATAATGCCCGTATTAATTTCGGTGATCCCCTTAATACTTGGACTGGCATCTTTTTCTTCAACGATTGCACTTACTAATCCATCCTGATCGCGCACAATTCGTCCATATCCTGTTGGATTTGCCATATTTTGGGTTAATAAGCCAAAAGCTGACCGCTTAGAGCGAACTCCATCCGCTAAGCGTATGAGGTGTTGAAGCGTATCTTTAGTGATCAATGGCACATCGCCATATAAGACGAGAGTTGGTAAATCTTTATTTAATTTAGTTATGGTCTGTAAGAGCGCATGGCCTGTACCCTTTTGCTCTTTTTGTAAAACCGTTTTAATTGCCTTAAAACTCGGATTACGGCTCGCTAAATCGCCTAGGAATGCATTGACATGCTCTGCCCCATGTCCAATGACCACTATCGGCTCTGCCGCCTTTATTAAAGAAATAGCAATTTCTAAGACATATTCCAAGAGGGGTTTACCGGCCAAGGGTTGTAAAACCTTGGGCAAGGCCGATTTCATGCGCTTGCCTTGGCCTGCTGCCAATATCACAATATTCATAGCCATAAGTATAGGGCTTGAGATAGGTTAATGAGTATGCTCTTAAGCTGTTGAGTTAAGGCTTCTTAGAAAATGAAATCGGAAATTGAGTTTGCTCGGTCAAGGCACATATGTCTTCACCCTCGTCAATCGCCAAATCTCCCTCGAGGTTCATTCCCAACTCACTAAGGTCTTCATGAATCTCTAAATCTTGAAAGTTAAATGCATTTGGGTCCATTAAATGCGAGGGGACGATATGATGCATTGCCCGAAAGATATTTTCAACTCGACCTGGAAATTGTTTCTCCCAATCCCGCAAAAGCTTCTTCATCGTTGCTCTTTGTAAATTAGGTTGACTGCCACATAGGTCACATGGAATGATGGGGAAGTTCATCATGGTGGCATAGCGCTCTATTAATTTCTCTGGAACATATGCCAGCGGACGAATCACGATATGCCGTCCATCGTCAGAACGCAATTTTGGTGGCATCCCTTTGAGCTTCCCTGCAAAAAACATATTTAGTAATAGAGTCTCTAAAATATCATCTCGGTGATGTCCTAAGGCTATCTTGGTAGCCCCAAGTTCATCTGCAACGCGATACAAAATACCGCGTCGCAAACGCGAACATAAACCACAGGTTGTTTTTCCTTCTGGGATTACTCGCTTAACAATACTGTAGGTATCTTGCTCTTCAATATGAAATGCAATGTTGAGCTGTTCTAAATAATTAGGAAGTATTTCTGCAGGAAAGTTAGGCTGCTTTTGATCAAGATTTACTGCCACGATCTCAAAGGAGATTGGAGCACGCTCACGTAGTTTTAGCAAGATATCCAATAGGGTATAGCTGTCTTTGCCGCCCGATACGCATACCATCACCTTATCGCCGTCGGCAATCATGCCAAAGTCACTAATAGCTTGTCCCACTAAACGAGATAATTTTTTATCTAATTTATTTTCTTCAAATGCTTGCTTACGTGGATCAGCCATATCGGGTTTTAGTAATAAAGTTTATCTAATTCGACGGTTTAATCTTAAATACTTCTACGCCTACTGCCTCGCAATCGGGGTAGACGTCAGGCTTTGCTGTGCTGACTCTGGCAGCCATCACACTGGGGTGCTCTAAAACTGCCTGCACAATATCGTCACATAAGGTCTCTTGTAGATGAATATGACCTCTTTGGACCCGTTGCGTAATCGTTTTACGAATAAAGTCATAATCAAGAACTTCATCCAAGCGATCCTGCTTCGGTGTATTTTCCTCCAGAGGAACATAGAGATCAACATTAAATATAACGCGTTGCTCTGCTTTCTTTTCAAAGTCGTGGACACCGATATTGATGTACACCTCATAATCTTTTAAGAATAAGCGGCGGCAATGGATCAGGCTGGGGTGGGATAAAAGGGAGTGCATGCTAACCTTATTGAGTGTTGAACATCACATCGCGCCGCGATGGAATTAAATGTTGACCGCCATCGACATAAATAGTTGTGCCTGTAATTGCTTTTGCATTCGCAATAAAGAGTGCGGCCTGGGCAATATCATCTGTGCTCGATGAATATCCCATGGGAGTCATTTGATGCGCTTGCAAAAACTCTACTTCTGTTTGTTTGCCAGATGGCAATGTGATCCCGGGGGCTAAACCAACCGAGCGTAGAGTCGGAGCAAAATCAAGCGCCATCATTTCAGTGGCTGTTAATAGTGCGCTCTTTGACAAGGTATATGAAAAATAATCTGGATTTAAATTAATTAACTTTTGATCTAATAATTGAATGGTGACAGGAACTAGTCCATCGTTTCGTGCGAGTTGCTTTTGGAGATGATGAAACATTTCCTGTGCCAATAAAACGGGGGCTGCCAGATTAACTTGGATATTTCGTACGAGGCCTGACTGGGTAACCATATGCGCTTTTTGGCTAGGTCGATCGTATTCAAAGACTGAAGCGCTATTAATTAAACAATCCACTCGACCAAATTCATCAACGCTGGCTTGGAACAAAGTCTTTATTGCGTCTGGCTGAGCCAAATTGGCCTGAATTGCAATTGCCCGGACTCCCAAAGCCTTAATCTGTTCAAGCGTATCTATCGCATCTTGTTTTGAGTTGCCATAGTGCAACACGACGTTCCAACCTGCTTTAGCAAAATGCAGGGCAATGGCTTTACCCAAGCGCTTAGCCGCTCCAGTAAGCAAAACAGTACGATGCGAGGATGTCTTTAAACCTTCCACCTAAACTCTCTTAGACTAACGAGCTATGGATATTAACCCGACCCAGGCCGAAGAGGAGCGTTTGGCCGCCATGATGGCCAAAATTTCCCAAGAAATTAAGGAAAATGGGGGATATCTAGACTTTTCTAGATATATGAATATCGCCCTTTACGAGCCTAAATTAGGCTATTACTCAGCTGGACTGGAAAAGTTTGGGGTAGCAGGTGATTTCATTACCGCCCCTGAAATCAGTCCTTTTTTTGGACAAACTATCGTCAATACCATTTTGCCCATCCTAGAGGGACTTAAGCAAAAGGGTCTTCCTACCCGTATTCTCGAGTTTGGCGCAGGTACCGGTAGCCTTGCAAAATCAATTTTAATTGAGTTACATCTACGCGGATTTGATCTCGATGAATACCAAATCATTGAGATCTCCCCTGATCTTGTAAAGCGTCAGCACGTTCTTTTAAAAGAGGTCTGTGAGCAATATGCAATCCATACGCAATGCAACTGGTTAAGCTCATTCCCCGATCATATTGATGGGGTGATCTTGGCCAATGAGGTACTCGATGCCATTCCATGTGAGCGGATTTGCCTGCATCGCAATACTTGGCATCGTCTTGGTATTGCAGTCACTCCGAATGCTTCACCATTTTTACTAGAAGATTCTGTGGGCCCAGCCTTGAGTACCACTGAGCTAAATGACCTGTCTTTAGTATTACGAAATACGCAGGCATTTTTTGATGGCTACACCACAGAATTTCATCCACAAGCACAAGCTTGGCTTAGAGCGCTGACTGACCGATTGGCATGTGGCCTATTATTAATCATTGACTATGGCTTTCCTGAGCAAGAATACTATCATCCCCAACGTCAAGACGGGACCTTAATGGCTCATTATCAACATCAGACTTTAAGTAATGTATTACAACTTCCGGGCATTTGCGACATCACAAGCCATATTGAATGTTCTAGCCTATTACGACTATTAGAAAAGAGTATCCACGGTGAGCTTTTTTACTCAAGCCAGGCATCTTATCTTCTTGACGCAGGAATTACTGAGCTGGTTCTAGAAAAATCAAACCCTCAAAATTTCGAACACTTTATTCCGATTTCGAATGCGCTACAGAAGCTACTATCTGAAGCAGAAATGGGCGAACTTTTTAAGGTGATTGCTTTTGGAAAAAATCTTGAGCAACTTAAACTTCGATTAAATCAGTTACCTGGCCTATCTGGTCGTAATCGTGTTTACTAATCTAAAGCCTGTGAAATAGCCATTAAGCGTGCATGCACTACCGCTTGATGGATCTGTTCACCAAGATTACTGCTTGAGCCTAGCTGACTAATCTTTGCTGCAATTTGACCACCATCGACCTGTAGCGCAGCATTTACTAATTTTGACCAATTGGCAACTCCGACTCCTATGCTTTCGAATAATTTCATTACTTCGGTAAAGCGGGCTGGTTTACGCCATACATCGGTACGATTAAATAAATCGAGCACAATTTGAGGACTCAGAACGAACTCGTGGCATGCTTCAAATTCAGCAACAGCAAAACAATACTCAGTAATCTCATTTGGCACTCTTAGCTCACCGCCCCAAGTACTAATATCTCCCGGCTTCAGTTTCTTTAAGAGAATTGCTAGACGTTTATCTATCTCAGGGTGGATAGCAACAACCTGTTTTAATTGCGCAAGCATTTCTTTTCTGCTACTCATGTTCCGCCACTGAACGGTAAATGCCGTTGGCCAAATTTCCTCTAGTGCACCACATTCCTCAAGAACATCGATAAAGCGTTCGGGCGCCTGGGATCTAAGTGCTCTTGCAAGCTCTTGCCAAATTCTCTCTTTAGATAAAGTCTTTAGCTCATCCTTGCTCACCATGTGCTTCATGATGGCGAGGGTCTCTGGCGCTATCGTAAATGTTGGGAAACGCGCAGCAAATCGAGCGACTCGTAATACTCGTAGAGGGTCTTCTGAAAAAGCATCGGAGAGATGTCGAAATATACCTTGCTCTAAATCTACTGTGCCCTGATAGGGGTCAATGAGATGGCCAACTAGTTCACCGCTGGCATTTACTTCTTGAGCCATCGCATTAATTGTCAAGTCACGTCGTTTGAGATCATCCTCAAGCTGAATACTTGGATCTGCATGGAAAACAAAGCCTTGATGCCCTGGAGCAGTTTTACGCTCTGTTCTGGCAAGGGCATACTCATGCTGAGTTTGTGGATGCAGAAAGACTGGAAAATGGCTACCTACAGGGCGGAATCCGTTTCCAAGCATTTCCTTTACTGATGATCCAACCACCACATAATCGATATCGTGAACTGGTAAACCAAGTAGGCGATCACGGACCGCGCCACCAACCTGATAAGTCTTCAAGCAATTAAACTTTCTAAGCGTTGTTTAGCAATTCCAAAGTCTTCGCTTAAGGCATCGCGGCCACCAGGCGGCAATATATTAGGAACACTCATTGAGGCAATATTATCTCGGGACATTAGCGTGGGTCCAGGACCAAACTCAAAGGCAACTGCCTGAAGGTATCCGACCCAATTTGGCAAAGAAATAACTGGATTCTTTTTACCCGCTTTGCGGATTGCAAATCGCACTAAGTCTTCCATACTAAATACCTCGGGTCCAACCAAATCATAAATTCTATGAATAGTGCTCGGATCCTCTATAGCCATTACAAAAGCTTTGGCTACATCATTGACACTCACAGGTTGGAAAAGGGCCTTGGTATTGGCTAATGGAATTACTGGAAATAATTTAGCTAAACTCACAAAGGTGTTGATAAATTGATCCTGCGCTCCAAAAATAACCGATGGTCTAAAGATAGTCCAATCTAGGCCACTGTCCTCTACACACCGCTCACCATCGCCCTTACTTCTCTGATACATCGATGGGCCTTGAGAATGCGCCCCTAGGGCGCTCATATGTATATGCCTTTTTAAGCCAAATAGTTTCATCTCACCCATGAGCGCTTTAGGAAGATCAACGTGTGCCTTCTGAAAGCTTGGGCCGTAAGGTTGCCCTGTTCTGTCATGCAAAATTCCAACTAAATTAATAACCGTTGCAGTTGGCTTTAACTCTGCTAAGAGCTTATGAATCTCTTCGCGCTGATTGATATCGGTCTCGACAAGAGTAATGCTTGGCAGTAAGCGTAGATCGCGCATGGCACTATAACGTCTAGAAGGTATTAAGACCGAATATCCTTTTTGCTGCAACTGCTGAGCAATAGTTTTTCCAATAAAACCACTTCCGCCAACGAGTAAAACATCATGTTTCATGGTAGCTCACTTAATATGGCTGTTTTAGGCTGAATAGTACCAAGACGCTGTTTCATAGTGCTCGACTTTCCATCCATTAAAAGTGAATAATAAGTTGCATTGGCCAAAACATTTTTTACATAAGTGCGAGTCTCATTAAACGGAATGGATTCGACAAAGATAGCACCCTCCGTTGATTGCGTTAATTTCTCACGCCAAGACTTTGGTCGAGATGGGCCTGCATTGTATGCGGCCGACGCTAGAACCCAAGAACCATCGAGATCTTGTAACACCATATTAAGGTAGTGGCTACCCAAGGTTAAATTTGTCTGGGTATCCTTTAGTCGCTCATTGGTATACGAGTTCATCCCAATTTTTTTGGCAACATACTTGGCTGTATTGGGCATAACCTGCATGAGGCCCGACGCTCCCACCGAAGAGGAGGCGTTTGTAATAAAGCGTGACTCTTGCCGAATCAGACCGTATGCCCATGCCAGGTTTAGATCAATATTCTTGGCGATCGGACTCAATTGCTCTTTAAATGGAGTGGGGTAACGTAATGAAAAGTCATGCTCCCCTTTTGTGCGATCTGCCGTATTAACAGTCCGATCATAAAGGTGGATCCGCTTGGCATACTCTGCAGCTGCCAATAATTGCTTATCGCCCATACCACGCAACTCCCAATTCCACTCGCGATTGCCTTCAAAGCGTAAATTCATGGCATAAAAACGCTCGCCCCGAACAAAGCCATTACGTACTGCCATTCCTTTGATTTCTGATTCGCTTACTTTAACTTTGGCAGGAATCAATATCGGCTTTCCAAGCTCTTCCCGGGCCAATTGCCCATAAAAGTTGTATTGGTCCTCTAACTCTTTAAACTGGAGGTTGGCTAATTCTGAATTGCCTAGCTCTTTATAGGCTCTACCGTACCAATAGGTCCATGCGGGATCCCTTTGCCTAACAGTGGGATTCATTTTCTCAATCGTGTCTTTGGTTAATTGCCAATCGTGGGCACGTAAGGCAGTACGCACCTTCCACTCTTGGCTCTCAGTTGATAAAAAGGCATCAAAACCTAGCTGCTGTTGTCGACGGTAAGCATCGATCGCGTTACGGTCCAAACGTTTTGCTAAAAATTGACCAATAACTGCCCAAGCCATTGCTTGATCCTCTTTGCTAAAGCGCGTATTGGATTGCATGAATTCGCGATAAGCCTTGCTGGCATCCGTACGTGCAGACCGCACAACCGCTGCAATTGGATCCTCGCCTCCGATCCGCTTGCCAATAGTCTCTAAATTCATTTCGGCAGCAGCGCGCCCTAACGCTTTTGCCTGCCCTATTGTCAGTCCTTTAGCTTGCACAAGCATGGGAACCAACTCTTGACATGCTGAGCCGAAATTACGTGGATCGATCATTATTTTTAAAGCATCTTCCCCAATATGTTTTGGATCTTCTTGCTTTGCAAGTCGCGATTGCAATGCATGGCATTTCACATTAGTGTCGTCATCAAGCATAAAGAGTGGATACTCTTTATCAAATTGTCCCCAGTCCTTTCGTTTACCAAGAACAAGTAACCAATCATTACGGAGACGATCGGCGATTGCTGTGCCCTCATACGCTCTTAAAAAAGCATGGACCTCTTCGTCCACAATCGTATCGGCACGCGCCTCATTGCCCTTGTCAAATAATTGCGGTTTGATTCTAAAATACCGAACGTAGTCGGTATATGGATAGTTCACCAGTGCCGCTGCCAGCTGCCCACTACGATTCACATCATTCTTACGCGCGGCATCACGCAACTCAATAAATAATTTATCGGCTGCGCTTAATTCATAGGCGGTGGATTGACTTTGTGGCGCTTTAGCAGCTGGTGGTTTAGCAAAACTCGCTTGCCAAAAACCTAAATTAAGAATCAGCGCAAACACCAAAAAATTAAAGCATTGCCTGACTGGAGAGGAAGTGGATAAAATTTGGAACATTCTCCTATTTTCACTCGATAATAGAGGCTATGCATACCCCCATTGATCAAGTCCGCCGTGATTTATTACAAAATCGAGCCAATTACAGGCAAAGCGCTGCTTTTGTGGTTGAGTCCTTAGGCCTTTTGGCTAATCTTTGGCAATTTCTGTCAAGATCAGAATCAAACTACCAGTCCATCGCCTTTTACTGGCCATTTAAAGATGAGCCTGATCTCAAAGAGCCACTTCTTCAATGGCAACAAGCTAAGCCTCATCGAACACTCTTACTCCCTAAAGTGCGAGTTGATAAGCATTTGGATTTTTATACCTGGTCTAATGAAAGCACCTTACTTGCTAATGCATATGGGATTCTGGAGCCAAACCCTCAATCAGCAGGGGTTGAGTTGGTGCTACCTGATAGTATTTTGATTCCCTGTGTGGGTTGGAGTCTTCAAAAAGATTGCCTATGGCGCCTAGGCTATGGGGGCGGCTATTTTGATCGCACCATTGCCGCCCTAAAAAATGAGGGGCATACCTTTAAAACAATTGGGATTGCCTATGATTGGCAAAAGCTTAGTGTAGATCGTTGGGCACCCCAAGACCACGACCAGACTCTAGACTACGTGGTTACAAACTCAATGATTTATCCCAAATAGAGCAGTTCGTATCTGGATCAACCTTTACTCAGTTGTAAGTTTTGGGTAATTCGTAGAACTGGCTCCGCTTGGTTCAAGGAATAAAAATGTAGTCCTGGAACGCCTGTAACAATTAATTGCTCACACAGTGTTGTAACCACCTCTTCCCCGAACGCTTTAATGGATGCTAGATCATCGCCATAGGATTGCAAGCGCAAACGAATCCAACGCGGGATCTCGGCACCGCACGCATCTGAGAAGCGAAGCAATTGAGCGCTACTCGTAATCGGCATAATTCCAGCCACAATCGGCACATCCACCCCTAATTGATAAACATCATCGACAAAACGAAAGTAAGCATCGCTATTAAAAAAGTATTGTGTGATTGCTGAATTTGCACCTGCTTTTACCTTTGCAGCAAAAAACTGGACGTCCTTACTGGGTGATTCGGCCTGGGGATGAGTCTCTGGGTAAGCAGCTACCTCAATATGAAACCAATCTCCGGTTTCTTGACGAATAAACTCAACCAACTGATTGGCGTGATGAAACTCGCCGTACTGGCCCATGCCCGATGGCAAATCGCCCCGCAACGCAACAATGCGCTTAATGCCCAATGCCTGATACTGCTTTAATAGATCAGCAATTAATGTCTTGGAGCTCCCCACGCATGACAAATGCGGCGCTACTAATTCACCTGTCTCGTGGATCGTTCGTACGGTTTGTAGTGTCCCCGCCTGCGTAGATCCGCCTGCACCGAAGGTCACCGAATAAAACGCAGGCTTTAAATCAGCGCTAAAGCGCTCACGCGTTTGCATAAGGCGCACTTCCCCCTCTGGGGTTTTAGGGGGGAAGAACTCGATGCTTAGTTCCATAGACTATCGTGCCCTATTAATAACGATAGGTTTCTGGCTTAAATGGACCCTCTTTTTTCACACCAATGTAAGAGGCTTGTTGATCATTTAGTTCAGTTAGCTGTGCATTAAGCTTCCTGAGCTGCAAACGTGCGACCTTTTCATCCAGATGCTTTGGCAGGGTGAATACACCCACTGGATATTTAGTGGTGCCTGCTGCTCCCCACAACTCAATCTGCGCAATCACTTGATTTGCAAATGATGAACTCATCACATAAGACGGATGGCCCGTACCGCAACCTAAATTAACTAAACGGCCTTTTGCCAAAATAATCAGGCGTTTTTCAGGGGCACCGTTGGCAGCTGGGAAAATCACATGATCTACTTGAGGCTTAATTTCTTCCCAAGTATATTTTTCAATCCCCGCAATATCGATTTCATTATCAAAGTGGCCGATATTACAAACAATTGCTTGATCCTTCATCTTCTTCATATGATCGTGCGTAATCACGTGATAATTACCCGTAGCGGTCACAAAAATATCCGCCTTATCTGCTGCATAGTCCATCGTTACCACACGATATCCCTCCATGGCAGCTTGCAACGCACAGATTGGGTCTACCTCTGTAACCCATACTTGGGCAGAGAGGGCACGCAAGGCTTGAGCAGAGCCCTTACCGACATCACCATAGCCCGCGACCACCGCAACCTTGCCGGCAATCATGACATCAGTCGCGCGCTTAATCGCGTCTACTAAAGACTCGCGGCAACCATATAAGTTATCAAACTTACTCTTGGTCACAGAATCATTCACATTAATTGCCGGAAAACGAAGTTCGCCCTTAGCATGCATTTGATAGAGGCGATGTACGCCCGTGGTTGTCTCTTCTGTGACTCCATTTACCTTAGCTAATCGGGTAGAGTACCAAGTAGAATCGACAGCTATCTTACCCTTAATGGCCGCAAACAAAATTCGCTCTTCCTCGCTCGTGGGATGATTAAGAACAGCCTGATCTTTCTCTGCTTTGGTCCCAAGATGCAAAAGTAAGGTAGCGTCGCCGCCATCATCTAAGATCATGTTGGTAAAACCACCATCAGCCCATTCAAAAATCTTATGGGTGTAATCCCAGTACTGCTCTAGGGTCTCACCTTTGATTGCAAATACGGGTGTGCCATTGGCCGCAATTGCTGCGGCTGCATGGTCTTGGGTCGAGAAAATATTGCAAGAAGCCCAACGCACTTCGGCGCCCAAGGCTTCGAGGGTCTCGATCAATACTGCGGTCTGGATGGTCATATGCAATGAACCAGTGATACGAGCGCCACGTAAGGGTTGCTTTGCTGCAAATTCTTCACGAATGGCCATAAGGCCTGGCATTTCGGTTTCGGCGATCTTAATTTCTTTACGCCCAAAGTCAGCCAAATTAATATCGGCAATGGCGTAATCGCTACCGAGTTTGATATCTGTAATGGTGTTCATACAAGCTCCAGCTAAGAATCGTCAAGCGGAGCAAGTTCAAGAAACTCGCTAACCAATTGACAATAGGGTTAGCGAGCGCAGTTGCAATGAAGTTACCAAGTAACTCCCCTCCAAGCCTGGGAGGCGCATATAAATCATGGCCCCTTGCAACGCTCCTTGGAAGAATACCTAAATTGTAAACAAGTTTTCGGCTAGATGCCTGCTGCTGCCTTAAGTGCTGCAGCTTTATCTTTGCGTTCCCACGTAAATTCAGGCTCCTCACGCCCAAAATGGCCATAAGCAGCTGTCTTTTTATAGATTGGTCGTAATAAATCTAGCATTTTGACAATGCCCTTGGGTCGCAGATCAAAGTGCTCTGCTACCAATTTAGCAATTTGCTCGTCCGGAATCTTCCCTGTGCCAAAGGTGCTCACCATCACCGAAGTGGGGCGCGCCACACCAATTGCGTAGGAAATCTGGATTAAGCACTTACTGGCAAGGCCTGCGGCTACAACATTCTTGGCAACATAACGGCCTGCATAGGCTGCCGAGCGGTCCACCTTGGAAGGGTCCTTGCCCGAGAAAGCTCCACCGCCATGGGGTGCGGCACCACCATAGGTGTCTACAATAATTTTGCGCCCGGTTAAGCCGCAATCACCCTGTGGACCGCCAATGACAAAGCGACCAGTAGGATTTACCAAATATTTAATATCCCCTTTGATTAAGTTCTTTGGCAATACTGGTTTAATGATTTCTTCAATCACGGACTCGCGTAATTTCTCCAAAGGAATATCAGCGGAGTGCTGAGTGGAGAGAACTACGGTATCAATGGAATCAGGCTTACCATTGACGTAGCGCAATGTAACTTGAGACTTTGCGTCAGGGCGTAGCCAATTTAAACGACCATCACGACGTAATTGCGATTGCCGCTCTACTAAACGATGAGACAAATAAATAGGAAGGGGCATTAGTTCGGGGGTCTCATCGCAAGCGTAACCAAACATCAGGCCTTGATCACCAGCCCCTTGGTCTAGGCCATCATCGTGCGCTTTATCAACGCCCTGAGCAATATCAGGGCTTTGTTTGTCATAGGCGACCAATACGGCGCAGCCTTTATAGTCAATACCGTAATCGGTATTGTCATAGCCAATCTCTCGCAAGGTGTTACGTGCTACCTGGATATAGTCAACATTTGCATGGGTTGTAATTTCACCGGCCAAGACTACCAATCCAGTATTGCAAAGTGTCTCTGCCGCAACGCGTGCTTTAGGGTCTTGAGTCAAGATCGCATCAAGAATTGCATCTGAGATTTGGTCTGAGACCTTATCGGGGTGTCCTTCAGAAACTGACTCTGAGGTAAAGAAATAATCGTTTGCCATTCTATTCTCCATTTCAAGGGCACTGACAACTTCACGTGCCGGGGAATACAACGGCGACGATTTAGCAGATTTTTTTAATTCGCCCCGCAAGTTGTCTTTAACTCGGCGAATAAGTCTATTTTAACCGAATCTACCAAAAAAGTTAATTGCCTGATTTAATTGAATATCATTGGAGAATGTTTAAGTTCATATTGCGCCTAATACTGATGGGGATTGGGGTCCTTCCCCTATGGTTGGTGCAACTGCTAGGTGGTTGTGGGGGAATTATTGCCCTCCTGTTCTCCAAACAATTTCGAGAGCCCTTTAACAAAAACTATAGCCGCGCCATGGATTTAAATGGCGTTAAGCAGAGGCCGTTAATGGCTGCCGCAGCTTCAGGCATGTTATTTATGGATAGTTTATGGATTTGGTACAACCCAAAAAAAGCGCTAACTAAAACGCAATTTATAAATTGGGAGATGGTCGAAAGAGCAATGCAGCATGGCAGAGGGCTAATCATATTGTCACCGCACCTAGGTGGCTTTGAAATAATTCCTCGTTATATTGCACAACATTTTCCCGCAACAATTATGTTTAGGCCTGCACGACAGGAATGGCTTAATGAAATTGTAGTTTCAGGAAGAGCATATCCTAATATGAACTTTGTCCCCGCAAATCTTCATGGGGTCAGAGCCATGACTAGAGCTCTAAAGGAGGGGGGTGCAATTGCATTACTTCCTGATCAAGTTCCAACTAGTGGCGATGGAGTATGGGCCTCTTTTTTTAAGCAAAACGCCTATACAACTACCTTGCCCGCTAGATTGGCTAATCGCAATCAAACTCCGGTTATCCTATTTTCTGCAATTCGTAAATTACTTGGTCAGGGTTGGAAAGTTGAGGTTCGTTTGCTGGATTCTCTCTCAGAGAATTCTGAAGAAGCTGCAGTGCAAATGAATCAAGCGATCGAGGAAGCTATCCTTAAAGCGCCCGAACAATTTATTTGGTCGTATAACCGCTATAAACACCCCGAAGGCGCCCTGCTACCTCCACAAAGCTAATTTGTATGATGAACTGGTTTCACACCTTTTTTAATTACATCGCTCTAAGCATCTTACGGCTATTTGCTTTTGTTCCTTACGCCTGGACTGTCCAGGTTGGTTATGCTTTAGGCTCTTTATTTGGGCGCCTACCACATCAACGCAAACGAGTAGTACTTACAAATCTGCGCTTATGTTTTCCAGAGCTAAAAATTACTCAAATTGAGAATCTTGCACTTGAGCACTGGCGTCTGTTTGGGCGCAGCGTTTTAGAGCGCAGTCGAATCTGGCTTGGCTCAGCCGAGCAAATCATATCGATGATTGAGATTCAGTCTGAAGTTAAATTAGGTGATTGCAAACCCCGTATTTTTGTGATCCCGCACTTTGTTGGTCTTGAAGGTGGCTTTATGGCTTTATCCGCAATGGCGGTACAAAAAAACTGGCCTCGAGGGGCTGGCCTTTATCAAAATATGAAGAACCCATTCTTCAATCAAAAAATTATTGAGTGGCGCAATCGCTTTGGCGGTAAGTCTATTGCTAGACAAAGCCGCCTATTGGAGCTGATTCGAGAAATTAAATCAGGTAATTTTATTTTTATTGCTCCAGATATTGACCTAGGCCCCAAAGACTCTGTATTTGTTCCTTTCTTTGGGATTCAGACCAATACCATTACTGCAATCTCACGCTTAGCCAGGGCCTGCAATGCGGAGGTCTGCCTGATGATCACGACCTTAAATTCTGACCGTAGTAAATACATCTGCCGCATTCAGCGTGCTCTTGAGCACTTTCCAAGCGATGATCCTGTGGCTGACACCGCTCGTCTTAATCGCTACTTTGAGGATGAGATTCGTCAACGGCCAGCTGAGTATTACTGGGTACACAAGCGCTTTAAATATCGTCCACCTGGAGAGGCAAACTTGTATGATTAGGCTTTGATCGCAATTATTCAACTATGCGCAAACTACGTTTTACCAAAATGCATGGTGCTGGCAATGACTTCATTGTGATTGATGGCACAACGCACGATCTTAGTCAACTCGATTCCTCACTCTGGCACAGACTTGCTCATCGCCAATTAGGCGTTGGCGCCGATCAGATCCTGTTAGTAGAAAAAAGTAGTAAGCCAGGGGTTGACTTTAAGTACCGCATTTTTAATGCGGATGGCGGCGAGGTTGAGCAATGTGGAAATGGCTCGCGTTGCTTTGTGCGCTTTGTTCACGAACAGGGACTTAGCACCAAGAATGAGATTCAAGTGGAAGTGGCTCATACTGTTCTCACGCTCAAGCGACTTCACGATGATCAAGTTGAGGTTGATATGGGTCAGCCAATTTTTAATCCTACTGATATTCCATTTGACCCCTCAGGGCTGACCAATAAGCAAGAAATGCATGAGACTTTATATGCGCTGCCACTTTCCCAAAATAGCGGGGCTCATGCCGATTGGATTGCTGTGATATCCATGGGAAACCCCCATGCGGTCCAAGTTGTTGAGGATCTTGAGAGTGCCCCCGTGCAGATTGATGGGCCATTAATTGAGTCATATCCAGCATTTCCAAAGCGCGTTAATGCAGGATTTATGCAAATCATTAATCGCCACGAAATTAAATTACGCGTCTATGAACGCGGTGCCGGCGAAACCTTATCCTGTGGCACCGGTGCCTGTGCGGCTGTTGTCTCAGGGATTCGGCGTGGCTTGCTTGACTCCCCAGTGCGTGTTCATACTCGTGGTGGAGAACTACAGATTACTTGGGATGGCTTTGGTTCTCAAGTTATACCGTCTGTCATGATGAGCGGTCCTACGCAAACTGTCTTTCATGGCGAGATTGATCTGGAGGCTCTCTAAAAATATCGTTGAGTTAAACTCCGTAGCGGCTTCGGTAAGTTTGCACAGCTGGTAAATATCGCTGAAGATCAGCATCTTTTGATTGTTGTAAGTAGGCCATCACACTATTTAGGTTTGCAATCGCAATCACGGGCAAGCCAAATTCTTGATGAACGCTTTGAACCGCAGAGTATTCACCTACGTCGACCGCATTACCTGATTTCTCCATTCGATCGAGTGCTATTAATACTGCGCAGGGCTCTGCTCCCGCTGCCTTAATCTGTTCAACCGACTCGCGAACCGAGGTTCCTGCCGAGATGACGTCATCAATAATGACCACCCGTCCCCTTAAGGGTGCGCCAACCATATTGCCACCTTCACCATGATCTTTGGCTTCCTTGCGGTTATACGCAAATGTTGTATTACGATTTAACTGGGCCAAAGCAATGGCGGTGCTGGCTGCCAAAGTAATGCCTTTATAAGCAGGGCCATACAACATATCAAAACGAACTTCTGACTGAATCAGGGCGCGAGCATAGAACTCTCCCAAACGCCCGAGGCGTGCACCATCATAAAAAAGTCCCGCATTAAAGAAATAAGGCGATAGCCGCCCCGCCTTCGTTTTAAACTCTCCAAATGACAAAACCTTTGCTTCCAGTGCAAAACGGATAAAGTCAAACTGCTCTTGCTCAGGATTTAAATTCATAGGCCTTTATGTTACGCATCATTTCCGCCAATCTCAATGGAATTCGCTCCGCCGCTAAAAAAGGGTTTATGGAGTGGCTAAACCATCAATCTGCTGATTTTATCTGCGTGCAAGAACTCAAAGCGCAAGAAGCCGATCTTGCCCCTGAAATCCTTTCTCCGCCGGGCCTGCATGCTTACTTTCATCATGCCGAGAAAAAAGGGTACAGCGGTTCGGGCATCTTTACGCCCCATACTGCGAAGCATGTGCAATTGGGATTTGGCAACCCTGAGTTTGATGCGGAGGGTCGCTATGTTGAAGTTCAGATAGGTCAACTCTCTGTAATTTCCGTCTATATGCCCTCAGGCTCAAGCTCCCCAGAGCGCCAAGAGGCAAAGTTTCGTTTCTTGGATGCCTTCTTACCGCACCTAATCCAGCTTAAAAAGAGCGGGCGCCAAATCTTGCTGTGTGGCGATGTCAATATTGCGCACCACGAAATCGATTTAAAGAACTGGAAAGGTAATCTAAAGAACTCGGGGTTCTTACCCGAAGAGCGCGCTTGGCTCACAAAGCTATTCTCAGAAATAGGCTATGTAGATGTGTATCGGCAATTAGAGCCGGATGCTAGTGATGCCTGTTACACCTGGTGGAGCCAGCGTGGTCAAGCCTATGCAAAAAATGTGGGCTGGCGTATTGACTATCAAATTGCCACGCCTGAGCTTGCACAAACTGCCAGAAAAGCAGGGGTTTATAAAGAGCAACGCTTTTCTGATCATGCCCCACTCATCATTGAGTACAACTGGAAACTTTAAGACGAGTTTGTTTTCTCAATACGAATTGCCAACATGATTAAGATCAGGACAGGAATGCCAATCAGTGCAGTGGCAATAAAAAAATGTTCGTAGCCAAAAGTATCTACATACACCCCAGAAAAACCTGCTAACCATTTTGGTAGCAATAACATCATCGAACTAAATAAGGCATATTGTGTTGCAGAGTACTGCACATTTGTGAGGGACGATAGGTAGGCAATAAACGCTGCCGAGGCAATACCTGAGCTTAAGTTATCTGCCGAGATCACCCAAACCAAACCATTAAGATCGTGGCCGCGGGTGCTTAACCACGCAAATAGTAAATTACTCGCTGCGGATAAAATGCCTCCCAGAAGCAAGACCCGCATGACTCCAAAACGCATCGTTAGCAACCCGCCCAAGAATGCCCCCACCAAGGTCATGATCACACCGAACACTTTAGTGACTGCTGCTACCTCGTCCTTGGTATAGCCCATGTCTACATAGAAGGGGTTAGCCATAATACCCATCACCACATCACTAATACGATAAATTGCAATTAGTCCTAGGATCAAAAAAGCTTGCCACCGATACCGGCTAATAAAATCTGCGAAAGGCTCTATTAAGGTCTGTTGCAACCACTGCCCAGCAGAACGAGCTTTTGGCAAGAGTACTGCCTGAGGCTCAGGACTTAATAAAGTAGTGACAACACCAACGCTAATTGACAGCGCCATACACAAATACGCAAATTGCCAAGCCTCGGCAAGATAAATCCCGGTAGTTGTCTCTGCTCGTGCTGCCAACCATAGCGCGCCAGCCCCCGCCCAAATCATGGCCAAGCGATAACCAGTTTGATAACTAGCAGCTAGTGCAGCTTGGTATTGTGCTTTCGCCGACTCAATCCGAAAAGCGTCCAAAGCAATATCTTGGGTCGCGGACCCAAACGCAACTAAGAGCGCAAACCAAACGATCGGCTCTAAGTTTTGTTTGGGATCGGTGGTTGCCATCCCTATTAACCCAAAAATAATTATGGCCTGTGCAACCAATAGCCAGCTTCGGCGCCGACCCAGTCGTTTGGTCAAAAATAGAATGGGTACACGATCGACCAATGGCGCCCATAACCATTTGCCCGCATAGAACAAGGCAACCCACGATAAGTAACCAATTGTGCTGCGGTCTATTCCGGCTTCGCGCAACCAAAATCCCAAGGTACCCAAAACCAGCAATAGCGGGAGGCCCGCGGAGAATCCCAAGAAAAACATGCGAACGCTGGGCCACTCTAAATAGACCCGTAAGTCTTTACCCCAGGATTGAATGCTATTGAGTGCCACGCACGCGATAGATAGCCAAGCTACCTAATAGATTGGGCACCCACTGAACAACCTTACCCTCGTGCAATACAACTCGGCCCATTATGTCAATCCCTAATTTGTGTGCCAAGGCCTCAAAGTCGGCAATGGTTAGAACGCGAACGTTCGGCGTATTAAACCACTCATAGGGCAAAGACTTCGATACCGGCATTCTTCCCAGAGCTACCGCATAGCGATGGGACCAGTGACCAAAGTTTGGGAAGGAAACTACACACTGCTTACCGACTCGCACGACCTCGCGCAAGATTCGTTCGGTCTGGTGGATGGTCTGCAAGGTCTGCGATAAAACAACGGTATCAAAGCTCTGATCTTCAAACAATGCTAACCCGCCCTCTAGATCTTGCTGAATGACATTTAGGCCCTTTTTTACACAGGCCAATACGGATGCATCCATGATTTCTACACCGTAGGTCTTCACATGACGCTTTATCCGAATAAACTCTAAAAAGGAACCATCACCGCAACCTAAATCCAATAAGGAGGAGCTCGGGGTAACCCAGTTCGCAATCGCGTCGAAGTCTGCTCTTAATTGCATCGATCCTCCGCCACTTTTTCAAAATAAGCGCGTACTAGCTTGTGATAACGGGCGTCATCTAATAAAAAGGCATCGTGTCCATGTGGAGCATCTATTTCTGCATAACTAACATTTGCTTTGTTATCGAGTAATGCTTTCACAATTTCTCGGCTTCGATCCGGGGAAAAACGCCAATCCGTGGAAAAACTCACCACCAAGAAGTGCGCTTGTGCTGGAGAGAGGGCTTGACTTAAATCACCGCCAAAGCGTTTTGCTGGGTCAAAATAATCTAGCGCCCGTGTAATCAGTAGATAAGTATTGGCATCAAAGTAGCCCGAGAACTTATCGCCCTGGTGACGCAAGTAACTCTCAACGGCAAACTCCACATCAAAACTAAAACGGTATTCATCAGGCGCTCCTGCGGCACGTTGTAAATCGCGCCCAAATTTCTCGGCCATATCGTCATCCGATAAATAAGTGATATGACCCACCATGCGTGCGAGGCGTAAGCCACTTTTTGGCACAACCCCATGCTTGTAGTAATCCCCCCCATGAAAGTCGGGGTCCGACAATATGGCATTTCGTGCGACCTCATTAAAGGCAATATTCTGCGCACTTAGTTTTGGAGTAGAGGCAATCACCACGCAATGCGCAATGCGCTCTGGGTATTGCGTTGCCCACGACATCGCCTGCATACCACCCAAACTACCGCCCATCACGGCTGCAAACTGTTTGATCCCCAAACGATCGGCTAAGCGCACTTGTGCATTAACCCAATCCTCTACAGTTAACACGGGAAAGCTAGCGCCATACGGTAAATTTGTTTTTGGATTAATGCTCATGGGGCCTGTTGAACCAAAGCAAGAGCCCAAATTATTAACGCCAATCACAAAAAATCGATTGGTGTCAATCGGCTTGTTGGGCCCCACCATATTGTCCCACCAGCCTATATCACTTGGATCATCTGGATTTACTCCGGCGACATGATGGGAGGCATTCAATGCATGGCAAATCAGAATGGCATTACTAGCCTTGGCATTTAATTGGCCATAGGTCTCGACCACCAAATCATAGTTCTCAATACTGGTACCGCTTTGTAGCGGCAAGGGCTCAACAAAGTGAATAGTTTGTTTTAAGAGATGCAGCTCGGTCATGCTGCAAGCAGAATACGAAGGCTAACATCAATTCCCTCGCTCGGTAATTTTCTAAAGCCGCTGCGGGCAAAGCGATGCCAACGACCAATCACAAAGCTCATTAATAGGGCTGCCTGCATGCTGACTATATCGGTCTGACCATCTTTACCTTGGCTTTGAGCAATACGCAGAGACTGTTTGAGTGATGCCTCTACCCGATCGAGCACCTGATTAATTCGTTCTTGCAAACGGTCATCTTCTTGCAATAGAGCATCGCCCAATAAAACTCGCACCATACCGGGATTCTTTTCTGCAAAGACTAAGAGCATTTGCACAATGCCCTTCACTTGTGCCATGCCCATTTCTTCTTTTTGATTAATCTGATTAATCAAACCAAAGACAGTTTGCTCGATAAAAGCGATCAAACCCTCAAACATTTGGGCCTTACTTGCAAAATGCCGGTACAAAGCGGCTTCGGATACACCGATCTTGGCAGCCAATGCAGCAGTCGTAACGCGCTCACCCCGTGGGTTTTGCAACATCTCGGCTAGAATTTGCAAGATCTGTAAACGCCGCTCGCCTGGGCGCGGGCGCTTACGGGCCTTGGTTTCCCCCTCGGTCAATTCAGAACCAAATTCCTGATCATGAGGGTTACCACTTGTGTTCATAAGAGTTTTTGCTTACCTAGACCGTATCATGGTACCAAAAGCTTGTTCCGTCAGGATTTCAAGCAAAAGAGAGTGCTCAATTCTGCCATCAATAATATGCACGGAGTTCACACCGCTCTTGGCTGCATCGAGTGCCGATGAAATCTTTGGCAACATGCCGCCCGAGATAGTCCCGTCTGCAAATAAAGCATCAATCTCACGGGCCGTGAGATCGGTTAATAAATTACCGGCCTTGTCCATGACCCCAGGGATGTTAGTCATCATGACTAATTTCTCAGCCTTGAGGATTTCTGCCATCTTACCTGCGACTAAATCCGCGTTGATGTTGTAAGCCTGACCCTCTGCACTAAAGCCGATTGGCGAAATTACTGGAATAAATGCGTCATCTTGCAAAGCTTTTACAACTGCCGGATTGATCGCCTCAATTTCACCTACAAAACCCAAATCAATCAAAGCCCCGCCGGGGGTCTGCTCATTGGGTACGAATAACTTTCGCGCATGAATCAAACCACCATCTTTGCCAGTTAAACCAACTGCTTGCCCGCCAAAGTGATTAATCAACATCACGATATCTTGTTGCACCTCACCACCTAAGACCCACTCCACCACCTCCATGGTTTCTTCATCGGTGACGCGCATCCCTTGAATAAAGGTGCCGGTCTTGCCAATCTTCTTTAGGGCTTCATCAATTTGTGGACCGCCACCATGAACCACGACAGGGTTCATGCCCACCAATTTAAGCAAAATAACATCGCGCGCAAAACTTTCTTTTAGGCGCTCCTCAACCATTGCATTGCCGCCGTACTTAATCACGATGGTTTTGCCATGGTATTGCCGAATGTACGGCAATGCCTCAGCTAAAATCTCAGCTTTTAAGAGTGGCGGGATATCCGCTAATGTCGGTACAGCTTTAGTCATGATGAATAGAAACCCTATTCACCAAACAATTTCTGCCGAAGTTCACGACGCTCTTGAGCCTCAAGGGATAAATTGGCAGTCGGGCGTGCAATCAAGCGAGATATGCCAATTGGCTCACCCGTTTCTTCACACCAACCATAATCGCCTGACTCAATTCGAGCCAATGCTTGCTCAACTTTCTTGAGCAATTTACGCTCCCGATCTCGCGTACGCAATTCAAGTGCATGCTCTTCTTCAATGGTCGCCCGATCGGCTGGATCAGGCACCAAAATGTTTTCACGTAAGTGCTCCGTTGTCTCGCTGGCGTGCTTCAGGATATCGTCTTTGAGGGTCTGTAATTTAGTACGAAAGAACTCTAATTGTGCTGCGCTCATATAGTCTTTGTCGGACATTTTGAGGAGCTCAGCCTCTGTTAATGGCGCACCCTTCGCGGACGACGCGGCCTTCTTGCTGGTCTCAGCAGATTTTGCCTTTATGCCGGCTTCTTTAGTGGTCATTTTGTTCCCCAATCCCAAATATGAATACTGCATTTAATACTTCTCCAAAATGCTGCTCTTTAAGGGTAATTACTAAACTCTTATTTACAACATTAAGCGAGCATTATTACTCTTTCTATAAAAGTTTCAATGCCTATTTGTTTTTAAGCTGTGGCGGCGGATTGTACAGCACCTGACCCCCAGGAGGGCTAATGAACCAGGCAGCCCTCCAAGCCCCCTAGTAAGGTGTCTTTAGGCAGATCAATCCCGATAAAGACCAGTCGGCTTTGTTTTGGCTCTCCAGGGCCCCATGGTCCCGCCATATCACTCCCCATCATTTCATGAACGCCTTGCAAAACCACTTTGCGGGCTGAGCCCTTCACGTATAAAACACCTTTATAACGAAGCATCTTCTCCGCAAATACCGAGATGACTCCCCCTAAAAAATCTTCTAACTTACGGTGGTCAAAGGGCTTGTCACTTTTAAACACAAAGGACTGTATGCGGTCGGTATGCCCATGGTGGTCATGGTGGTTGTGGTGGTCATGGTCATGATGGTCGTGTCCACACTCACTGTGATCGTGATCCTGCTCTCCTAAAAAATGGGGATCAATATCCAATTTCGCATTGAGATTAAATCCCTTCAAATCAAAAACTGAGTCTAAAGGAGCAACGCCGCGCGTAATCATCTCAATTGGTGCTCGAGGGTTCATGTGCATTAAGCGATTTTTAAGGGCCGTAACTTCTACCTCACTGGCAAGATCGGACTTCGTAATAAAAATACGATCGGCAAAGCCAACTTGACGCTGTACCTCCTCATGTTCGGTCAGTTGCTTCTGACCATATTTAGCATCCACTAAGGTCACCACGGCATCCAAGACATAACGATTTGCAATATCGTCATCGATAAAGAACGTTTGCGCCACCGGGCCTGGATTGGCGATCCCGGTAGTTTCAATCACAACTCGGTCAAAGCTAATTTTTTTGTTCTTACGCTCCACCCACAACTGATTAAGTGCTTCAACCAAATCGCCGCGAATAGAACAACACAAACAGCCGTTACTCATTTGCACAATTTGCTCTTGGGTGCCTTGCACCAAAATATCATTATCAATATTCTCTTCACCAAATTCATTTTCGATAACAGCAATTTTTTTGCCATGCTGCTCTGTCAAAATATGTTTAAGTAATGTGGTCTTACCGCTTCCTAAAAAGCCGGTCAAGATCGTTACGGGGATTAAGGCCATTTAATTTCTTCTTTAATGTAACAATTACACAAAATGCAAATACAAGGATGAGTCTATCTTACTTTGCCGATCCTTTTGCCTTAGCGCGTGGATGAGCACTGTCATAGGCTTTTGCAAGATGTTGAAAATCAAGGGACGTATAAATTTGTGTGCTCGCAATACTTGCATGACCGAGCATCTCTTGGACGGCGCGCAAATCATGCGAGGATTGCAACACATGACTAGCAAAGCTGTGCCGCATCATGTGCGGGTGTACGTGGGTTGGAAGGCCTGCACGGATTGCAAGGGTTCGTAGGCGTGCTTGAACAGTTCGTGCTGATAGGCGTGTACCTTGAATCGATATGAACAAGGCTGCTTCCTTGGCGTTTACTAGGTACTGCGCTCGTATCTCCCGCCAATCCCGCAAGGCTGTCATTGCTGGTTTTCCCACCGGGATCGCTCTGCGCTTATTACCCTTTCCCAATACCGATACTTCTGCCGCATCCCAATCTAACCAGCCTGCCGCGTTTCGGCTTGGCTCAACATCAATTCCTAAAAGTTCGGAGAGGCGCAATCCGGAGGAATATAACAACTCAATCGTAGCGTAATCACGATACGACTCCCAATCTTTTTTTTCCTTGACCTCTTTGGCTGCAAACTCGACCAAAGAAATGGCCTGCTCTACCGATAACGCTTTTGGTAGCAACTTATTGCGCCTAGGGGCCTTTACATCCGCTACTGGATTGACGCTCAGACTGGCATTGGATTGATGTTCCTTACCTTCTAACGCGAGCCATGCATAAAAGCCACGCCACCCAGATAGAGTACGTGCAATTGTTCGAGGCGATTTACCCGTGGCATGCAAGGCTGCAGCCCAGCGCCGTATTAACGCATTACTTACCTTATCTAAACTAAGTCCCTCTTCTCTAGCATTTTCTTGCAGTAGCGATAAATCCGTGCGATATGCTTTGAGGGTATACGTCGACAGTTGTCGAACCACGTGTAACTCACGTAAATAGGCTTCGACTTCTGGAAAAGGGTTGCTCACGTCAGTACGATTGCCAAGCAACTCGCCTCAGAGCCGCGGCCGCTAAGCCGGCGATTTGTTTTAAATAGAAAGTGCCCATATCTTTGGTAAAACGCTGAGGGTCGGAGCTAGCCAATACTAAACCGGCATATCGTTCCTCGCCCAAAGGTATTGCCAATATGGCAATGCTCTGCCACATTAAATCACCCTGCTTAGACTGTGCAATTTTTTCTTTAAACTCAGCGGGGCAGTCTCCATAAGCTTGGCAAACCGGCTGGGCCACCAAGGCCTGGTAGCATGCATCAATCGGCAAAAGGCAACAAACCTCAACTTCAAAAATACTTGCTAGGCCCGACTCGATCGCGGCGCCTACCGCACCGGCTTCTTGCGCCTCGATCAATTGTTGTAACCAAGATACCATTGCCTGCTGAGTTTTGTCATTACGACTACCAAAACGTAGCATCTCATTCAAACGCTGATTAAGCGCCTGATTTTGTGAGCGCAAGACGTGCATTTGCCGCTCTTGTAAAGAGATGGCCCGATTGCTGTGCGGATCTTTTAGGCGAACCTCCTGCAAGGTCTCTGCGTGTCTCTCAAAAAATCCTGGGCACGCTAATAACCATTGGGCTACCAAAGATTCTTGTTCCTCTTGGCTTAGCTCTTGTCTTGGTTCTTGATTACTCATGACCCGTCCTTATGAACTTTGTAATTTCTGGCGCAGTAATTCATTTAACTGTTGTGGATTTGCTTTGCCCTGAGAGGCTTTCATCACCTGTCCGACGAGGGCATTAAATGCTTTTTCTTTGCCAGCACGAAATTCTTCTACGGATTTTGTATTGGCCTGTAAAACAGTATCGATCAGCACTCCTAAGGCAGCACTATCAGTGATTTGCTTTAGACCCCGGCTCTCAATAATTTGATCGACATCGGATACTTCTTTACCGTTGAGCGCTTCTTCCCACATAAATGCAAAAATATCTTTAGCAATCTTGGCAGAAATCGTACTATCAATTAAGCGTCTCAATAAATAGCTTAGTTGCTTAGCCTGTAAAGGCATGTCGACTGCCGCTACATTAGATCGATTGAGCGCAGAGGCCAACTCACCGGTAATGAAATTAGAAATTAACTTTGCTTGCGATGCTCCCAATAGGTCGATTAATTCGGTAAATAGATTGGCGCTGGCTCGGTCCTGACTTAAAACCTGCGCATCATAAGCACTTAGTCCAAAATTAGTCTGCCACTGCTCACGCAATGTAGCTGGCAATAGGGGCATACTCGAACGCACTTCCTCAATCCACTCTTGGGAGATGATTAAGGGCAAGAGGTCTGGATCTGGGAAGTACCGATAATCGTGTGCGTCTTCTTTGCTACGCATACTGCGGGTCTCTTGTCGATCGGGGTCATAAAGACGGGTTTCCTGTATGACCGTGCCGCCATCTTCAATCAATTCAATTTGCCGGCGCACCTCATAGTTAATTGCCTCTTCAAGAAAACGAAAGGAGTTTAGATTTTTAATTTCACAACGGGTACCAAACTCTTTTTGTCCAAAAGGACGGACAGAAACGTTAGCATCGCATCGAAAGGATCCCTCTTGCATGTTGCCATCACAGACTCCAAGCCAAACTACTAGGCCATGCAGTGCTTTAGCGTATGCCACGGCTTCGGCAGCACTTCGCATCACTGGATCTGTAACGATTTCGAGGAGGGGCGTGCCAGCCCGATTTAAGTCAATGCCGCTAGCAGGCTCGCCATTGGGCCCGGTAAAGTTTTCATGAACGGATTTACCAGCATCTTCTTCCAAGTGGGCGCGAGTGAGCTGAACGACTGTTAGCTCTTTTCCGACCATGATTTCCAATTGCCCCCCGATCACCACCGGTATTTCGTATTGGCTAATTTGATAGCCCTTTGGTAGGTCTGGATAAAAATAGTTCTTGCGCGCAAAAATACTCGCTGGTGCGATGGTGGCGCCAATCGCCAAACCGAACCGAATGGCATGCTCAACTGCCTGCCGATTTAATACTGGTAGCACGCCGGGCAGGGCTAAATCGACTGGGCACGCTTGTGTGTTGGGTGCGGCCCCAAACTGAGTAGATGCGCCACTAAATATTTTCGAGTTTGTTAAAAGCTGTGTATGTGTTTCAAGTCCAATGACCACTTCCCACTTCATGCTGACACCTCGGCGGGGTAACGCAAATGCCAATCACTTACCAATTGGTATTGGTGTGCAACTTGTAATAGTCGCGCTTCAGAAAAATAGTTACCGATCAATTGCATCCCAATCGGCAGGCCCCCTTTTGAAAACCCGCAGGGGACACTCATCGCTGGTAGACCCGCGAGATTTGTGGAAAGTGTGTAGATATCCTCTAAATACATTTGCAGAGGATCCTTTGATTTTTCTCCTAAATTCCAAGCAACATCGGGTGCCACGGGCCCCAAGATCACATCGCATTGATTAAATGCTGCCTGAAAATCTGCAGCGATGATGCGCCGTATTTTTTGGGCTTGTAAATAATAGGCGTCGTAATACCCCTGCGATAGAACATAACTGCCTACCAAAATACGGCGCTTAACCTCTTCTCCAAATCCCTCACTGCGCGAGCGTTGGTACATTTGCACTAAATCAGAATATTCTTTTGCACGATGGCCATATCGAACTCCGTCGTAGCGACTGAGATTACTCGATGCTTCCGCAGGTGCAAGCACGTAGTAGACCGGAATGGATAATTGTGTTTTGGGCAAGCTCACTTCGCACACGCTTGCGCCCAGACCATGAAGCGCGTCTTTTGCCACCAAAAGAGCCTGTGCAACTTCGGAAGACAAACCATCCGCATAAAACTCTTTAGGCAAGCCAACCCGCAATCCTGCCAAGGGTTTATTTTGGTCTTTATCAGACCAAGACGAATGTAAATGGCGCGCATAATCCTCGCCGCTATCAGTCAAGGAGGTTGAATCCCGCGGATCATGAAATGACATCGCACTTAATAACAAGGCACAGTCCTCCGCTGTCTTGCCGATCGGGCCCGCTTGATCCAATGAGGACGCATAGGCAATCATGCCGTAACGCGAGACCCGCCCATATGTTGGCTTAATCCCTGTAAGCCCACAGAAAGCAGCGGGCTGACGTATCGATCCACCTGTATCCGTTCCTGTTGCAACGGGAGCCAAGCCTGCTGCTACAGCTACTGCGGAGCCCCCAGAGGAGCCTCCTGAAACGCATTTTGTGTTCCATGGATTTAGCGCTGGCCCATACGCAGAGTTCTCGTTAGACGAGCCCATCGCAAACTCATCCATATTGGTCTTTCCAAGACAAACCATCCCGGCAGCATGAGGGTGGCGCTCGCTTGGCATCCCAAGAGCCTCAACGACGGCAGCATCAAATGGGCTGATATAGCCCTCTAGGATTTTTGAGGCAGCTGTTGTCGCCCAGCCCTTGCTGACAAAAACATCCTTATGAGCTATCGGGATTCCAGTAAGGGGGCCAGCTTTACCTTGGGCGCGCAAGGTGTCCGCCTCCTTTGCCTGTGCCAGACTCAACTCGGGCAAGGTATCTAAATAAGCGTTTAAATTCCTGCTATCGGCCATGCGCTCAAGGTAATAGGTGCTTAACTCAAAGCTAGAAATTTCTTTATTAATCAGTGCTTTAGATAATTGTGCCACGGACTTTTGGTGCCAGCTCATTCGATCACCCTAGGCACTAAAAAATAACCTCGATCTTGTGCTGGAGCATTGGCCATATTGTTCTCCCGCGCTTCGTGCTCGGTAACGGTGTCTGGGCGCAAAGGCTGAGCTAAATCGCGAATAAATAATATGGGGTGCGGCAAAGGGTCAACTGAACTCGTATCGACCGCTTGCATTTGTCCAACCAATGCAAAAATGGCTGTCAACTGAGGCAAAACTGCCTCCGCTTCTGCAGGGCTCAACTCAAGACGGGATAGCTTAGCTATATGGTGAACTTCATTTATATCCATGGGGTGCTAGAGTATCATCTCTACTTCGCTTTATTAATAATTCTATTTTCTCACTTACATTATGTTTGGTCTCTTTCGTAGCTATTTTTCCAATGACCTAGCCATAGACCTAGGTACCGCAAACACCCTTATTTATATGCGTGACAGGGGGATTGTTCTCGACGAACCCTCTGTAGTGGCAATTCGGCAAGAAGGCGGTCCTAACAACAAAAAAACAATTTTAGCTGTTGGGCGCGAGGCAAAAAGTATGTTGGGTCGTGTGCCAGGCAATATTGAGGCGATTCGACCAATGAAAGATGGCGTAATCGCTGACTTCACTATTACCGAGCAAATGCTCAAGCAGTTTATTAAGATGGTTCACGAGAGCAAACTCTTTCGTCCCAGCCCCCGAATCATCATTTGCGTTCCATGTGGTTCCACCCAAGTTGAGCGTCGCGCTATTCGTGAATCAGCATTAGGCGCCGGCGCGTCCCAAGTGTTTTTAATTGAAGAGCCCATGGCTGCAGCAATTGGTGCCGGATTACCAGTCTCTGAGGCGGCCGGCTCAATGGTGGTTGATATTGGCGGTGGCACAACCGAGGTTGGTGTAATGTCCTTAGGCGGCGTTGTTTACAAAGGCTCTGTTCGCGTTGGAGGAGACAAGTTTGATGAGGCAATTACCAATTACATTCGTCGCAACTATGGCATGCTGATTGGTGAACAAACCGCTGAGGCGGTGAAGAAAGCAATTGGCTCTGCTTTTCCTGGGGCCGAGATTCGTGAATTAGAAATTAAAGGTCGCAATATATCCGAGGGTATCCCTCGCAGCTTTACAGTAACGAGCAATGAGATCTTAGAGGCCTTAACGGACCCGCTCAATCAGATTGTGACTGCCGTTAAAGCTGCTCTTGAACAAACACCTCCGGAGTTGGCCTCCGATATTGCGGAGCGCGGTTTAATGCTTACTGGTGGCGGTGCATTATTAAGAGATCTCGATCGCTTGCTTATGGAAGAAACTGGTCTTCCCATTCATGTTGCAGATGATCCCTTAACCTGTGTTGCTCGAGGCTGCGGTATTGCCCTTGAGCGAATGGATAAACTTGGTGGAGTGTTTTCCCAAGAATAGGCAACCAATAGTCGAGCAGTGCCGTGCAAAATAGTACTCCTCCACTTTTTAAACAAGGCATACCCGCGCTTGCCAAGTTAGTAGTTTGCTTACTAATTGGTTCCGCCCTGATGGTCGTTGATTTTCAAGTGAAGTCCTTGGACTTTATTCGTAATCAAGTCAGTTATGTCTTGCGGCCCCTTGAAAACATCATGCTGTTTCCCTCCGATCTGTTTTCATTTGGAGAAGATTATTTCACCTCTCGCTCTTCTCTTGAGAAAGAGAATCTTTCTCTGAAAACTCGCCAGACAGAACTTTCTCTACTGGCCAATCAAGCGGCTTTACTCGCTGTTGAAAATCAAAATCTTAGAAATCTACTAGAGCTTCAAAAAAATACTAATTTCAGAACGGTGCCGGTCGAAATTCTTTTTAATCCGCCCAATCCAATTTCTCAACGAGTTGTGATAAATCGCGGTAGTAATCATGGCTTGAATCTTGGCTCTCCCATTGCAAATGATGCCGGTATTTTGGGTCAAGTTGTTCGTCTTTTTAATAATTCCGCTGAAGTATCTTTATTAGAAGATTGGGATTTTGCTGTGCCAGTTCTAGTGGCCCGCAATGGTTTGCGCGCCGCGGTGGTTGGTGCAGGGCGCGGAAATTTATTACAACTGCGCTATCTTCCGGTAGCCAGCGATTTGGAGGTGGGAGATATTCTTCTTAGTTCTGGGGTTGACGGAATCTACCCCCCCGGATTTGCTGTCGCCGTAATCACTAAAATCGAACGCAATGCTGAGCAAAATGCCTCAAATGTCTTTTGCAGTCCGATTGCAGAAGTAAATCGGCATCTTCAAGCACTTGCTCTCATTTACGATCCTCAATGGGATGCAAAACCAGGCTCCAACTCTGGGGTACCGTCGTCCACTGGTCGCCGCCAAACACGCCCCAAAGGACAGCCATGATTGATTATCAAAGTGGTTATATTCTGCGGCCGGTTAAGCCCTCTTTTATTTATATTAGTCTAGTGCTTGCGCTACTTCTTAATTTCTTACCTTTTGGTAATCATGCCTGGATTCCAGATTGGTTAATTATTTGTATTGTATTTTGGAACATTCATCAACATCGCTATGTTGGTGTTGTAACTGCTTTTTTATTTGGTCTAATAATGGATATTCACAGTGGCTCTTTGCTTGGTGTCCATGCATTTAGCTATTCACTGGTATCTTATTTAGCCATTGCGTGGCACACCCGAATTACTGCTTTAAGCACTTTTTCTCAAATACTCAATGTCTTCCCAATCTTTTTATTGGTTTCCCTATTTCCTGTTTTGGTTAATTGGGCACTTAGAGATCAAATTCATTGGTGGGGTCTGACGTCTGTCATTCAGGCTATGATCGAAGCACTGCTATGGCCATTGGCAACGAATGTATTGCTTTTCCCACAGCGTCGGCCTATTGATGTCGATCCTAATCGACCGCTTTAAGTTTGTATGCCTTCGCTTAAAAAGCCAGACCTGTATTCTTACCATGAGCGTGTGCGCATTGCTATTTTATTTGTCAGCATTTGTTTTGGTTTGCTAATCGTTCGCCTCTTTTGGCTTCAAGTCATTAGCCATAATAAATATGCTACGTTGGCAGAAAGTAATCGTATTGCGATTGTTCCCGTTCCTGCCAATCGCGGCTTATTGATTGATCGTAATGGCGTTGTGATTGGGCGTAACTACTCTGCGCTCACCTTGGAAGTGGATGCCTCCCAAATTAAAGGAAACCCAGACCTTCTCATTGATGAATTGGCGGAGATTATTCATATAGGGCCACGTGATCGTCGAAATTTTAAGAGGGCGCTTGAAGACTCGCGCAATATGGGCACCTTTCCTCTACGTTCGATGTTGACCGAAACCGAAATGGCCCGTTTTTTAGCGAACCGCTATCGCTTTCCTGGAGTAGATGTTAGCGCCCGTAATTTTCGTGAGTATCCCTATAACGAACTTGCCTCTCATCTTATTGGGTATATCGGTCGAGTATCCGCAAAAGATAAAGAACAAATGCAAAATGAACTTGAGAAGACTAGGGGTAGCGAAGACCCTTATGCTCTACAAAGGTCTTTTTTGCCTGGAATTCAGTATGTGGGCAAAATTGGTATTGAACAAAGCTATGAAAAAGTATTGCGCGGTGTGCCTGGATATGATGAAGTTGAGATTACAGCCGGCGGCAAACCAGTGCGTACCTTGTCAAGTAAGCCATCTGTCCCAGGTAAAAATGTCATTCTATCGATTGATATCAAACTCCAAGCTTTGGTGGAAGAACTTTATGGAAAACGGCGCGGCGCCTTTGTAGCTATCGAACCAGAAACAGGTGACATATTAGCCTTTGTATCGAAACCTAATTTCAATCCCAATGATTTTGTTGAGGGGATTGATGCGACCACCTGGAAAGAGCTCAATGAATCTAAAGAAAAGCCTTTATATAACCGCCCTCTAAAAGGTATTTATCCCCCAGCATCAACCTACAAGCCATTTATGGCCTTAGCCGCCCTTGAACTCAATAAGCGCTCCCCCGAAGATGCAATCGCCGATCCTGGTTTTTTTACATTTGGCAATCACACATTTCGGGATGACAAAATTGGTGGTCACGGCATGGTGAATATGGAAAAGTCTATTGTCGAATCCTGCGATACGTATTACTATCTTTTGGCGCGTGACATGGGTGCCAACATGATGCACGACTTTATGAAGCCCTTGGGCTTTGGTCAGATTACTGGTATTGATTTAGATGGCGAGGTCCGCGGAGTTCTGCCATCCACCGAATGGAAGAAATCTGCTTTTAAGAAACCTGAGCAGCAAAAGTGGTTTGAAGGTGAAACGATCTCTCTTGGAATTGGTCAGGGCTATAACGCATTCACGATTTTGCAATTAGCTCACGGACTTGCCAATGTGCTCAACTATGGCGTGGTCATGAAACCGCATATTGCTAAGGCAATAGAAGACCCCTTCACTCGCCAAAAGGAGTTAACCACTCCTAAAGAAAGCTATCGTATCGACCTGAAACCAGAAAATGTTGAGATCATTAAGAAAGCAATGGTAGAGGTTAATAGATCGGGAACATCGGCCTCCTCATTCCGGAATGCGGGGTTTATTGTGGGTGGCAAGACCGGTACGGCCCAAGTGTTTAGCTTAAATTCAAAAATCTATAACCACGCCACCACCCCAGAGTTTTTAAGAGACCATGCCTTATATGTGGCCTATGCTCCAAACGATAAACCTAAAATTGCAATTGCTTTGATTGTTGAGAACTCTGGTTTTGGAGCACAGCATGCTGCGCCTATTGCCCGCAAAGCATTGGATTACTACATTGAGGGCAAATGGCCAAAGGAGATCCCTGAGTGGAAAAGAGTGCCCTAGCCAAAGCAAAATCCGTTATTGCATATGCATTTCGGGGATTTGATCCACACCTTGGCTTTATTTTTCTCGGTCTAGCCGGTATTAGCTTTGTGGTGTTTTTGTCAGCCGGGCAAGGCACCCCCGTTGCAATTGTTGATCAGTTGCGTAATTTACTCATTGCCTTTGTCATTATGTGGATCGTTTCGCAAATTCCACCAAAGTGGTTGGAAATGGCGGCTATTTGGATTTATGGCATTGGAATTGCATTACTGATCGCGGTGGCAATTTTTGGTCTTATAAAAAAAGGTGCGCGTCGGTGGATTAATGTGGGCATTGTGATTCAGCCCTCTGAAATTATGAAAATCGCAGTACCATTAATGCTGGCTTGGTATTTTCAGAAACGCGAGGGCATTCGCTCTGCCTTTGATTATTTAGTTGCAGGCCTCTTACTCGCCTTACCGGTTTTATTGATTGCCCGCCAGCCAGACCTGGGTACCGCTTTATTGGTTCTCGCTGCAGGGCTTTATGTGATTATCTTGGCTGGCTTGCCGTGGCGCTGGATTGTGCCGATTGTTGTAACCGGCGGTGTTGCCATACTCCTACTAATCATTTTTAGTGGCAGCATTTGTGCTCCTGATGTTAATTGGCCACTGATCCGCGAGTATCAAAAAAACCGTGTCTGCACTTTATTAGATCCGACTAGCGATCCTTTAGGGCGAGGATTTCATACGATACAGGCAATTATTGCGGTAGGGTCCGGTGGATTCTTTGGTAAAGGCTGGCGTGAAGGCACACAATCTCACCTAGAATTTATTCCCGAAAAACACACTGACTTTGTTTTCGCTGTGTTTGCAGAGGAATTTGGGTTTTTAGGAAATCTTGTTCTGATTCTTCTCTTTTTTGCCTTGATCAAACGTGGTCTTACGATTTCCATGGGGGCCCCAACCCTCTTTACGCGTCTACTTGGCGGTGCGATTAGTCTGATCTTTTTTACCTATGCATTTGTCAATATTGGTATGGTTACCGGCTTGCTGCCAGTGGTTGGCGTCCCCCTGCCACTTCTAAGCTATGGGGGTACAGCCCTTGTCACGCTGGGCTTTGGAGCGGGTATCCTGATGAGTATTCATCGCCATCGGCGTCTAGTACAAAGCTAATTTTTAGAGCTGTGGGGCAACAAAAAACCCAGCCGTAGCTGGGTTTCACTAAAAGCACAATGATTATTTCTTGCGCTTATTCACAGAGTCTTTAAATGCCTTGCCTGCAGAAAACTTCACGGTCTTCGAAGCGGCAATTTTAAGTGGCTCACCTGTTTTAGGATTGCGACCCATACGTGCAGCGCGCTTTCCCGAGGCAAAGGTTCCAAATCCGATTAACTGAACTGAATCACCCTTAGTTACTGCTTTGATGATGTGCTCAATAGCAGAGTTCAATGCATACTCGGCTTTTGCTTTAGAAATTTCGGCATCGTCAGCAATTGCTGCGATTAGTTCTGCTTTATTCAAGTGAAGCTCCTTGTTGATTGTTCATTGTTTTGCGCTTTTTGCGCTATGGCAATTGTAAACACAAAATATTACAAAAATAAATATTCATAATAAAAAATTGAGATCTAAATCGGGGCTCCAGTACTAGTCTAAAACTAGTAAATCTTTAACAAAATATTCGGTCTCACCAAAGCAGCTGGTTGGTAAGCCAACATGTTGTTCATATTGCATTGCAACTTTGCGCCCCATATTAGCGTTTATCTTATTGGCAACACGATCATCTCGCACCGAAAAGAAGAATTTTTCAGACATAGTTCCTGGCATCGATACCATCGCTAACTCACCTTCCCAGGTTTTACAAAACCAGCCACGCTTCGAAAACTTCTGAACATAACCAGCCCTCTCCCCCTCGGCATAGCTCCAACTTAACATTAAATAAGTATATCCAGAGATAAAAATGGCACTAATAAGACTTAAAATAAGGGTGGAGCGGATGAAACGATTCATAATGATTTTTTGGTTGTTTTGTTTATCTTACTGGAAACTTACTGACTGGAACTTGGCGTTTATATGAAATCTTCTACCCTAATTCATTTCTTTAGTTTTGTACCCCTATTTTTTTTACCAACAAGCGCTTGGGCAAACTCTGCAGAAAATACGTATAAAACAGTTTGTGCGGTCTGTCACGCGGCTGGCGTTGCAGGCGCTCCAAAATTAGGGGATAAGACCAAATGGGCTCCTCTTATTAAAGAGGGTCAGGTACAACTGACTGCCCATGGATACGTTGGTATACGCGGCATGCCTGCAAAGGGCGGCAAATCTGATTTGAGTGTTCAAGATTTTGCAGCTTCTGTGGTTTATATGGTCAACCAGTCGGGTGGTAGTTGGCAAAATCCGGATGCGGCTACTCTTAAAAAGATTGATGCGGAGATTATCCGTCGGCAAGCGCAGCTCCGTAAGTAAGCCTGTAGTGGAAAAGATAAGGGTCTCTAAACTACTTTCTGAACTTGGGCTTTGTTCGCGAAGAGAGGCGGATTCTTACATTGAGCAAGGGCTGGTGACTGTGGATGGCGAACTTGTTCAAGAGCTTGGGAGTAGAGCCTACAGGCACCAGACGATTGAACTTCGATCGGGGGCTAAACGCCAACAGGAACAACGGCTCACGATCTTATTAAACAAGCCTGTTGGATATATCTCTCATCTAGATGATGAGCAACAGTATAAGCCTGCGGCCTCGCTCATTACTCCCGTGAATCAATTTGTTGCCGCACCAGAACAAACGCAGCGGCGTCTTTTTCGTGGTCTAGCGCCTGCAGGGCGGCTTGATATTGATTCGTCTGGATTGCTGGTATTAACACAAGATGGGCGAATTGCTAAATTGCTGATTGGGGAAGACAGTCCGATTGAGAAAGAATATTTGGTTCGGGTTTCTGGCCAGCTATCGGATGGAGGTCTTGGCTTATTACAAAATGGTCTATCGCTCGATGGCAAATTACTGAAGCCTGCGAAAGTTAGTTGGCAAAACGAAGATCAGTTACGTTTTGTATTGCGCGAAGGGCGCAAACGTCAAATTAGAAGGATGTGTGAGCTAGTGAATCTTGAAGTGCTTGGACTAAAGAGAATTCGTATTGGCCAGCTTTCACTTGGCTCCTTACCTTTGGGCCAATGGCGCATCCTAGGCAAAAATGAGCGCTTCTAGTTTTTCACAACAAATAATGTCAGCTGCATAGCGCGGTCACGAACCGGAAGGAGCTGAGCATACTCAGGGCTTTCTGCCCAACGATTTGCATCATCAATGTGCGCAAAAGATAGCTCAACAAATGTATCAAAGGGGTCAGCATTTAATTGATTCCAAAACGGAGTAGCGCACTCTCCCCGACGGACTACCATTCCACCATAGAGCGCAATACTTGCTCCAACTTGGCTACGGTACAGCTCGAAGTCTTCAGCCCCGAGTTTATTAAAGATACCAATGACTGTGACACTCATGTTTTCTCGTTTATGGCCTTGCTGTTACTTCGATAATAACTTCTGATAGCGTTCGTTTAGTTCATTCGTGTCGGTCACGGTTGTGTCTAAGTCCCTTAGCACGCCATCTCGCAAACTATAAATACACCCATGTATTGCAATATCTTGTCCCATTGACCAAGCGTCTTGTACGATATTAGTTTGTCCAATATTAACCACTTGCTCCAATACATTAAGCTCGCAAAGCCGATCTAAGCGGGCATGATCATCTTGAATATGCTTTAGCTCACGGTTGTGTTTGTCATGCACATCTTTAATATGCCGTATCCAGTTATCGGCTATGCCAATACGGGCATTATTCATTGCAGCCTCAATGCCCGAACAACCATAGTGGCCAACCACAATAATATTTTTTACTTTTAATCGATCAATCGCAAATTGAATCACCGACAATGCATTGAAATCGGTATGCACCACCATATTGGCAATGTTGCGATGTACAAAAACTTCGCCTGGTTTTAAGCCAACAATCTGATTGGCTGGCACGCGCGAATCTGAGCAACCAATCCATAAATATTCAGGGTTTTGCTGATCTACTAAACGAGAAAAATAGTCAGGATCCTCTTCGGTAACTTTCTTAATCCATGTGCGATTTTGTTTAAATAATCGCTCAAGATCTTGTTTCTTGTTATTAGCGGGCATCTGATTTCCGATTAGAGCTTCTTGTCATTCTTTGTAATATACAAGATTTCTTTTCTGTGCTTTTTTATATGGCATTGCATTGGTAAGATTAAAAATCTTATAAATTTTGAACGTCCATCAAAACAAAAACCACCCGCAGGTGGTTTTTAATGGGTGGAACTCTACATTAAGCGCTTGCTTTATCTCCTGTGCCCAAAAATTCCACTATTTTTTTCGCCGTCTCCATGTAGCGCGCATTCATTTTGCGATACTGGTTAAGCTCAGCCATGATTGGATTTTCTGATGATTCAAAGGATGCGTCCTCGTATCCAGGGTGATATGGCGCCTCGTGTACTAATTTGCTATTCATAAATTCTCCAAAGGTTAGATAAGTTAATAGAATCAATGTAGCATAGTAAAATTGAAATTTATTGCATAATAATCAATGGCTTATATTGATAAGATATCGGCTAACTAAGTTTTTAGAGAGTAGGATTTCATTTTTCAGCAAGTCATTTCATATTGCGGAATTCTTATAGCTAGCTACTCTGAAGGCTCATTGGTACTCGCTATAGCCCGCATACCAGCAGCGATCGTATGGGTTGGCTTATACAGAAGCATGCGTTTTGCCTTTTCGATCGAAAGCGTAAACGGATATGCCGTGGTTCGTACTGCTTCTCTTACCAATGGGGGGTCGCCCTTCAGTGGTAAGTAGTTCCAACCATTTTCGGTAAATCGGGCCAATGGCCAAGCCACTGTCCGAGGTATTGAAAATGTTGGAACTCGGTAGCGTCCAGCTTCCAAACGTTGGGTCATCCACTCCCGAAAACTCATGATCTCATTATCGGCAATAAAAAATGCTTCCGCACTTGCTGAGCTTTGCAATGCTAAACAAATCGCATCGCATAAATTGCCGATATAACAACTTGAATATAAATATTCCCCTTGATTAAACCACCCAAATTTTCCCTGATTTGCTGCAGGGCCAATTTGGCGATCGACCAAATCTCCTAGGCCCCAAACAAATGCAGGGCGTAATATCACTGTTGCAAGTTGTGCCGTATTTGCGCTTATTACAATCCGCTCTGCTTGTGCCTTGGAGTGTGCAAAGCGCATTTCAACGCGCTGGCATAATGGCATTTGTTCTTGAGCATCGTATAGCGCACAACGTTCATTGAGAACGACACTCGCCGTACTCATATGTATAAAACGCTTTATACCTGTGGCGGTCGCTGCCTCGATTAATTTCTTAGTGAGCCCAATATTGATCCCTTGGAATAAGGCTGGTGAACCCCATAGGGTTACATGTGCTGCACAATGCACCACGGCATCGTGCCCACTGAGTGCGGTATTAAGATCAATCACTTCATTTAAATTACCTCGAACAGTTTCGATCCCCAGAGCCTTAAGTCGCCTCTCTTCTTGCGCCGAACGTATCGCGGCAGTAAGTCGATGCCCATCGGCAGACAACCGAATTAATGCATGTCTGCCAATAAAACCTTCGGCTCCAGTTATAAATATTCTCATCTTTGCTATGCTAGCTTACTTGTCTCTTTTATTCTCTTTGCGCACTTAATGAGTATCTACTGGATTGCACTTTTATTGGCGGGGCTTTGTGAGATTGGCTGGCCGCTCGGTCTCAAGCTAGCTGACCTGCCAAACATGAGAGCCTGGGGTCTTTTGGTAGCTATTGTTAGCATGACCCTTAGCGGTTTTTTGTTGTGGTACTCCCTCAAAGAAATTCCGATCGGAACTGCTTATGCGGTATGGACTTCGATTGGGGCGGTGGGCACATTCACCATTGGGGTTCTCGTTTTTGGGGATCCTAATATTGCAATCCGCTGGGCCGGTGTAGCATTAATCCTGCTTGGCGTTATTTTATTAAAGATGGGTTAGGGCCTGTACTTACTGCGGTCAACTCTTTTACCAGCTTCTAATATCAAACCTACAAGTACAACCGCCAAAATCTGCGCAGCAATAAATCCCATAACACCATCAGGAGATATTCCAACAAAGGTATTGGTAAAACTGCGTGCGATGGTAACTGCTGGATTTGCAAAAAAAGTGGATGATGTAAACCAATATCCTGCGGTTACCGTCAAGGCAACTAGCATTGCAATTTTTTCTTTTGCTAACTTGTCACCGATGTATATTACGCCGAGCAGTATCATTGTGGAGATGAACTCACTTGTCCATATTCCAAAACCATCTCGAGCTTTACTTGACTCCTGAATAATTTCAAGCCCAAATAAAATGTGGGTTATCAAAACACCGGCTATAGCACCCAAGAATTGGCAGGCCCAATAAGTGAAAAGTTGGTTTGTTTTAAGATGTCCCATTTTCCAAAACATTGCGCTCACCACAGGATTGAAATGAGCGCCCGAAAGTGGGCCCAATAGACTGATTAAGACATATAGGGCAGCGCCTGTGGCAATACTGTTTCCGAGCAAAGCAACAGCTGCATTACCCTGACCAAGAGACTCGCCCATAATGCCTGACCCTGTCACCACAGCTAACAATATTGCTGTGCCCAAAAACTCGCATAGATAACGCATCATGCTTTGCGATGGATCTCTTTGAGGCGTATGGAATCTAATGTATCAAGTGGCATTTCCGCCAATAGATCAATTCTCTTTTTAAGGCCATTCATAACCTCGACAAAGGCAGCTTTTTTATCTAAATCAGACCCCTCGACTTTGGACGGATCCGGAAATCCCCAATGTGCAGTTGCAGGGTTGCCTGGCCAAATGGGGCATACCTCACCTGCGGCGTTATCGCATACGGTCACAATGAAATCCATTTTTGGCGCCTCAGGTAAGCCAAACTCATCCCAATTCTTTGATCGTAATCGGGTAGAGTCATAGCCCATCTCAATAGCTAATTCTTTTGCAAAGGGATTTACTACTGTGCCTGGTGTTGAGCCTGCCGAATAACCGATAAATTTACCGCTTGGGTGAGTCGATGCAAGCGCCTCGCCTAATACCGAACGTGCAGAGTTATGGGTGCAGAGAAATAGGATGTTGTATTTGTTCATCTCGAAGATTTTATTTACTTAAGAACAAGATGTTTTACGAATAGTCGATATGGAGACAGTCGCCAGCGGCGTCGGTACACAACAGGCGCTATTCGCTACTGGTGATTGATTAAATACTGGGATTGAGTCCAGTGTATGAAATGTCTCCCAGGCTATTCCAGCTGGATCATTCATCCAATATTTATCGGAACTCGCATAGCAACAGGCTGCATCAATCTCTTCTATTAGCTCACCCTCAATTTGTTCGAGTCGACCCTTCATTTCTACTAGCTCCGTCTGGTCATCCACTTGGATTCCTAAATGATTAAGACCAAGTACCGTACCGCGTGCAGATATCGCAAAGTTGATCTTTGGATCTTCAAGCTGCCATTTGGCGTAGTCGCTTTTGATAACCGTTGGCTCTGAAGCAAATATTTTTGAGTAAAACGGTATGCTTGCGGCTATATTCGGTACTGATACATGAATATGCATTCGTTTCATTGACAATTCACTGCCTTTCTTTTTCTAGTAATACATGGCTGCCCGCCACAGCAATTTTCTAAAAGGAAATTACTCAATCCTTCTACTAATTTGGCATTGGGGCTGTAAATTAAATAGCGGCTTTGGCGTTCTACCAACACTAAATTAGCCTGCACTAGCTCCTTAAGATGAAAGCTCAAAGTGGCGTTTGGTATACCTAATTTTTCTACGATTTCTCCG
>Ga0255103_1000009_pt1 | contig 68456 bp, 54 predicted proteins | sample Law_Cont_RepB_0h_FD_188450 | JGI IMG/M metagenome (GOLD analysis project Ga0255103, IMG submission 188450) | Freshwater microbial communities from St. Lawrence River, New York, United States - Law_Cont_RepB_0h | ecosystem: Environmental > Aquatic > Freshwater > River | place: USA: New York...
GTAGTATTCACCATCGAGCTTGGTCACGGCGTAAGGTGATTTCGGCTCCGGCAGCATGGTCTCGACCTTGGGTACGGTCGGGTTGTCGCCGTAGACCGCGGCGGAAGATGCCAGCACGACCTTGCGCACCTTGGCGGCTTCGGCGGCTTCCAGGACATGCAAGGTGCCCGTGGCATTGAGGTCCACGCACTCGCGTGGCTTCAGCATCGACTCCGGAACGGAGATCATCGCAGCCAAATGGTAGACTTGGTCGACGCCCCGCATGGCTTCATCGAGCTTGGCGCGATCCAGGATCGACCCTTCGATCAGCGTATGCTGCAGGCCCGCCAAGTTGCGGCGATGGCCGGAGCGAAAATTGTCGAGGACGATGACCTCGGCCTGGCCCTGGAAGTGTTCGACGACGTGCGAACCGATGAAGCCGGCGCCGCCGGTGACGAGGACTTTCATGGTTTATTTGACGAGCGCCTGCATGGCGGGCAACTGGGCTTCGATGGACTCGACCAGCTTGAACTGGGTGCGTAGGCGGTCGAGGTTGTGCTGTGGACGCTTGATTTTGAAATACACGTCACCTTCCAGCCAGTCCGTGAGGAAGCGTAGGCCGATTTCGAAGGTGATCAGTTTCCCGGCGAAGGGGAGCAACGCGCGTTCCCGGGGCGTCAGGAACCCGCCGGCGGTGGAAAGGTACCCCTTCACCAGCGCTTCGAACATCGGGAGCTGCATCGTGACCTTCGAAAGGTCCGTCTCGTCTTCGGCGGCCGGCGAGGTCGATGTCCGGACGAGGTCACCGAAATCATACAAAGCCGAACCGGGCATGACCGTGTCGAGGTCGATGACGCAGATCCCCTCCTGGGTTTCGTTATCCAGGAGGACGTTGTTGAGCTTCGTGTCGTTGTGCGTGACACGCTCGGGGATTTCGCCTCGGGCCATCGCGTCGGCAATGACGCCGACGTCTGGGGCACGGGCGAGGGCGAAGGCGATTTCGGGCTGGGCCTGCGCGGCGCGGCCATGGGCGTCCTTGGCCAGAGCGGCTTGGAAGTTGGCGAAGCGACTGGGCGTGTGGTGGAAATGAGGGATCGTCTCAACCAGTCGACCGCCCGGAAGGTCGGCGACCAAGGCTTGAAACGCTCCGAAAGCTTTCGCCGCCTGGTAGGCTTGGTCGGCGTTGCGGATGATGTCGTGTCCGGTGGCGCCTTCGACGAAGACGTAGCAGCGCCAGCGGTTGCCGGCGGCGTCGGTGTGCCAGCCTCGACCCGCCTTGGTCGGCACCAAGGTCAGGGCGCGACGCGAAGCATCCACCGCGCCGCTGGCCTGGAGCTTGGCTTGGGCATGCCGGCAAACCCGCTCGACATTCTCCATGAGCCCATCGGGGTTCTTGAAGATGTTGTGGTTGATGCGTTGGAGGACGTACCGGATGGCGCGTCCGCCTTGGCTGACCTCGAGGGCGAAGGTATCGTTGATATGCCCGCTCCCGTAGGGTTCGGCGGACATATAATCACCCAGCAGGGCGAAAGATGCGGCGATGGCGCGGGTATCGTAAGAAGCGGAGGATGCCATGGGACTAGGACCAAAGGGAGGTGGGGTAGTTGCCTTGCTGGACTTGCCCGAGGATGCTGGCTTGGACCATCGCCTTATCTTCGCGATAAGTCACCCCGAACCATGCGGCGGTCGTCCGGAGGATGCGGCAAGTGGCCTGTTGGTTCTTCACGAGATTCCCCACCGCCATCGGAATGTAGGACTCACTCTTGAGCTCTTGCCCCTTGGCCTGCAGGAAAGCGATGAAGTCGCGTTCCAGCAGCGGGAAGATGCTCGGGGTGAAGCCCCACATGTTCATCGAGACCGGCTCTTCGCCGTTCAGGGGCGTGACGACGCCGTCGTCCGCCCGGTTCTCGGCGCCATCGGCGGTCTTGGCGATCTTGGTCATCTCCTGAATGTCCGTAAGCAAACCGTGGGCATCGGCTTGGCAGACGCCGCGGGCCACCGTGCCGTGCTCGGAAAGCGTATTCTTCAAGGTGAAGCCGACCATGGCGTAAGCGTGGTCGGTATTCTGCAGGCCGGTCAGGTAGCGACCAAGCGTGGCATAGGAGTCGCGGCCGTAGAAGTCATCCGCGTTGATGACGGCGAAAGGCGTATGGACGGCATCCTTGGCGCACAGGATGGCATGCGTGGTACCCCAAGGCTTTTCCCGACCCGTCGGGATGGTGAAGCCGGCGGGCAGTCGGTCCAAGGTCTGGAAGGCGAAGCCGACTTCGATCCGGCCGGCAAATTTGGCGGCGATGCGTTCGCGGAAGTCCTGTTCGAAGTCGGGACGGATGATGAAGACGACCTTGCCGAAGCCGGCGCGGATCGCATCGAAGACTGAGTAGTCGAGGATGGTTTCCCCCGACGGCCCCATGGGATCGATCTGCTTGAGGCCGCCGTAACGACTGCCCATGCCAGCGGCCAGGACGAGGAGGGTGGGCTTCATGTCAAAGGGCTTTCTGGAGGCGGGCGGCGATGTCCTGCTTGAGGCGCTCAACGAAACCGAGCGTGTACTCGGTGACATCCAGTTGCGGGTCGTTGATCAGCGGCGTCAGGTCCAAGGCCCACTGCAGCGAAGTCTCCAGGTCGGAGGCATGCGCATCATGGAAGGTCGCGTTCGCGACGCGGCGACCAAGCACGGCGAGGTCGTAGCGCTTACCGCCCACGATCTGCGTGGCGAAGACCTCGTTGAGGGCTTGGGCCAGTTCGGGACGGGCGGAAACCGCCATCGGGATTTTCTCCGCGTCGAGCATCCAGTCCAACCCGCGCCAGACTTCGCACCCGAGGACCTTCTTGGGGCGAAGCTCGGCCGGCATGGCCCGCAGGGCTTCGATGCAGCGCAGAAGGCAGGCGACGTGCGTGTCGTGCTTGTCCGCGGGGTTGTGGAGGTAGACGACTTCGGGACGCGCGGCCAGCAGGATGGCCAGCAGGTCGGCGACGACGTCGGGCTGCTGGGCGGGGCGGACTTCCTTGGAGAGGTAGCCGAGCTGGGCGATGAATGAGTACTGTCCGATGATGGCCGCCTGATGCTGCTCCTTGACGCGTTCGGCGGCGATCTGGTCATCTGTCCAGCCAGCGTAGGGGCCTTTCCGCGAACTGCTGCGGCCGTCGGTCATGATGACACCGCCAAACCATTGGTCAGCGCGGTCGTAGCAAGCCAGGATGCCTTCGTAGGCCATGAACTCCAGGTCGTCTTGATGTGCGCCGATACCAAGGTGAGTCGTGCGGCTAAAGGCCTCCGGACCGGTCTTCTGGTCGGGAACAAGCAGGTTGGCCTTGGGGTTGAGCTTCATGTCAGAGGGAGGGAAGGGAGGCGGCGGCGACGGCTTGTCCATGTCGCTTATCTTTCTCGGAAGGCACGACGAGGTCGATGCGAAGTTCGGGGAATTCGTCGGCGAGGACTGACCGAGCTCGCTCAATTATGACGTCGCCACCCTTGCCGGAAGTCACGCGACCCATGATCAATAGGCACTGGATATCGTAGAAGCTGGCGAAGTGCGCGATGGCGTAACCGAACGCGATGCCGATGGCCGCATAGACCTGCTGGGCGCGCGTATCGCCGGCGAGCATCAGCTTCTGCAGTTCTTCGAGCTGCTCGGGAAGTCGCATGGTCGCGGGCAGGTGAATGCCGGCGAGCGGCAACAAGCGACCGACGCCCTGTTGGCTGAAGTACTGCACGCCGCAACCAAGGTCACCCGACCATTCGTCGGCGGGGCCATTTGCGCGATAATCGACCGGCACGAAGGCGAGTTCGCTCAGCCAATTGGTGAGGTTGCCCTTGGGATCGACGAAGCCCGCGGCGACGCTGGTGCCCATGGCGATGCCGAGCACCGCGTTGCGATTGAGGGACATGGAGGCCGCGAGCGCGGTGACATCGCCGTCGTTAAGGACTTCAAACGGGACTTTCCATTCCTTGGCCAGGTCGAGGAACATGCCTTTGACTTTGGCCTCGAAGATCGCCGGGTCGGTGACGCCACGGAAGAGCGAGGCGACGCGGACTTTGTTGTTGATGTAGACGCCCGCGGCGGAACCCCCGATGGCATCGACACGCGGCAAGTGGGCCGCCGCGATCTGCAAGGAATGCCGAATGCCTTCAAGGTGGTAGTTTGGGTCCGGCTGGAAATAGGGGTCCCACTTGACCTCCTCCGAAAAGACGACCTGACCGTCGATGACCGCGGCGCACTTCCGGTCGGAACCACCCAAGTCGAAGCCGATGCGACAGCCGCCAAGGTTACGTCCCAACGGGAGATGCGAAGTGCTTGCAGCGGGCAGACCTTGCTCCGTGACGACCCGGAACGTCAACGGAAGCTCGAAAAGCTTGCGCGTGAAGTCGGCGTCGAAAGCACGGGCGCCACCGGTTTGATACATGGATTGCAGCACCGGGACCAAGGCGGGAGCCTGCTCGCCGGCCAGCATCACCTCATGGCCGCTACGTGCCCAGAGGAGGAACTTCACCGTCCGCTCGACGTGCAAGAGGTTGTCGGCGTCATTGGACGGGCTAGACGGCAGGACCAGGGTGCGGAACACCGAGGCGGTGCCGTCCGGACGAGCTAAGCCGATCGCCAACGGCGTGCTGCCAGGAGTTTGTCGGCAGAGCTTCAGGAACTCCTTGGTCCAAAGCGAAGCAGGGACGAAACCCGGGTCGATGGCGGCGATGTGGCGTGGGGAAAGTTTCATCCGAGCGAACTTAAAGGCGGGCGTTGGCTTCTGGGTCTAGGTGGAACGTGCATCGAGGATGATCCTGCAACCAGCTGGCGGGACAGGCCGCGGAAGGTTGCGTGCGCAAGGTCTTCCGAATGATGTCAGCCTTACCGGCGCCGAAGGCCAACAACTCGACTTGCCGACAGTCCATGATCGTACCCACACCCATGGTGAGCGCGCCGTGCGGGACGAGGCTCAACTCGCCGAAAAAGACCGAGTTATCGCGACGGGTAACCTCATCGAGGTGGACGCGACGCGTCCGGGAATCCAGCGAGGAAGGCGGTTCATTGAAACCGATGTGCCCCGTGCGGCCGATGCCCAAGACCTGCAAATCAATCCCGCCGGCGGAGCGGATGGCGGCTTCGTAGTCGGCGCAAGTCACCGCGGCGTCGGCACTGATACCCGCCGGTACGTGGGTATTTTCACGCGGGATGTCGATGAAGCGAAAAAGGTTCTGCTCCATGAAATAACGATAGGACTGGGCATGGTCACCCGCGAGGCCTTCGTATTCGTCGAGATTGAAGGTCACGACGTTCCGGAAGCTGAGGCCTGCTTCGCGATGCAGCCGGACCAACTCCGCGTACAAGGGCAGGGGGGTCGAACCCGTCGCCAGGCCTAGGACCGCGGTCTGCTTGGCTTGGGCCTTCGCGACGATGAGGTCGCGGATGGTGGCCGCAACCGCTTGGGCGGCCGTTGCCTTGTCCGCATGAACAATGACCTGAGCCATTAGCCGAGGGAGGCGAGCATCCGCACGAGTTCATCGCGCTTGGCTTTGGCTTCGTTGAGTTGCTTGCGGGCGCCATCGAGGATTTGCGGAGGAGCCTTCGAGACGAACGTTTCGTTGGAGAGCTTGGCTTCGCCGGCGGCGACGGCCTTCTCGATCTTCTCGATTTCCTTGCCGAGGCGGATCTTTTCGGCGCCGACATCCATCGCATCGCCGACCTCGAGCAGGACGACGCCCACCGGAGTCACGGTACCCGGACGACCACCGGCATCGGCGGCGAAGTTCAATTCCGCCAGGCCGGCCAGGCGACTGACCTTATCGCGATTATGCTCCAGCAAGGCCTTGGCCGTCACATCCTTGGCGATGACGGTCACCAGGCTGTCGCGCTTATTGGCTTGGTTGGCTTGAGACTTCATCGCACGCACAGCGGCGACAAACTCACGAAGCAGGCCGACGTCGGCAACCTTCGAGGTCATCATTTTCACCCCATGCTCGCGCAGGACGCGCAACAAGTCGCCTCCGGTACCGGTACCATGGTTCTGGATGAAATCCTTCTCGGCGCCGTAACCTAAGAGGTGCCAGAGCTCTTCCGTGATGAAGGGGGCAATCGGGTGCAGCATCAGCAGGAACTGACGCAGGACGAGGTCCTGGACGGCCAAGCAGGTGTCTCGCAAGGCCGGATCGGCCAAACGCGACTTGGAAGCCTCGACATACCAGTCACAGAAGTCGCCCCAGAAGAACGTGTACAAGCCTTGTGAGTAGGCGGTGAACTCGTGTTCGTCGAGGCGCTGGCTGGTGGCGTCGGTAAGTTCGGCCAAACCGTGCAGGATGGCAAAATCGTCGTCGTCGAGCTGCGATGGCTTGAGGCGCGAGGCGATGGCGGCGAGGTTGCCGTTGTCGAACATCGGTCCCGACATCTGGCGGAAGCGGGAGGCATTCCACAGCTTGTTGCAGAAGTTGCGGCCTTGGGAGACGCGGTCTTCGTCGAACAGGATGTCCTGGCCCTTCGGAGCGATGGTCAGCAAGCCGAAGCGGAGGCCATCGGCGCCGAACTTGGCGATGAGGTCGAGCGGCTCGGGTGAGTTGCCCAAGGACTTCGACATCTTGCGGCCCTGCTTGTCGCGGATGATGCCGTTGAAGTAGACGCGTTTGAACGGGACGCGCTGGCGGATTTCGTCGTCGGTCAGGGTCTTCTTTTCGGGTCCGTGCAATTCCAGGCCGGCGATGATCATGCGGGCGACCCACAGGAAGATGATGTCCGGTCCCGTGGCGAGGGCGCCGGTCGGGTACCAGTGCTGCAACTCAGGGGTCGTCTCCCCGGGCTTGCGCCAACCGATCGTCGCCAGGCACCAGAGCCACGAGGATGCCCAGGTGTCGAGCACGTCCGGGTCCTGCTCCCAGTTCTGCGGGTCGGTCGGCGGGGTCAGCGAGACGTGGCGATTGGCGGCATCGTTGCGATCGGCCCCCTTACGGTACCAGACCGGAATGCGGTGGCCCCACCAGAGCTGACGGCTGACGCACCAGTCTTGGATGTTCTCCAACCAATGGAGGTATGTCTTGGTCCAGCGTTCCGGGTGGAACTTGATGATGCCTGCCGTGACCGCGCGCTTGGCTTCTTCGATCTTCGGGTAATGGATGAACCACTGCTCGCTCAGGCGAGGCTCGATGGGCACGTCGGCGCGCTCCGAGAAGCCCACGGTGTTCTCATAGGGCTCGACCTTGACGAGGGCGCCGAGCTCTTCGAGCAGCTTGGCGGCGGCGGCGCGCGCCTTGAAGCGCTCCAGCCCGGCCAAAGGCCCCGCGTCGGCGTTCATCGTGCCATCCGGATTCATGACGTCGAGGACGGGCAGGCCATGACGCTTGCCGATGTCGAAGTCCGTGCGGTCATGGGCCGGGGTCACCTTGAGGACGCCGGTGCCGAACTCGCGCTCGACGGCGGTATCGCCGACGATGCGGATCTGGGCGCGCGGGAAGGGGCGCCAAACGTGCTTGCCGATGAGGTGCTGGTAGCGCTCATCCTCGGGATGGACGGCCACGCCGGAATCGCCCGGGATGGTCTCGGGACGGGTGGTCGAGATCTCGAGGTAGGTTCCGGGATGCTCCACGACTTCGTAGCGCATCTTGAACAGCGAGCCCTTGGAGGGCTTCATGATCACTTCCTCGTCGGACAAACCGGTCTGCGAAACCGGACACCAATTCACCATGCGCTTGCCGCGATAGACGTAGCCGCGCTCATAAAGCGTGACGAAAGCCTGGAGGACCGCCTGCGAGTAACCGGCGTCGAGCGTATGGACCTTCCGATCCCAGTCGCACGAAGCGCCGAGCTTGCGGAGCTGGTTCAGGATGATGCCGCCGTGTTTGTCGCGCCATTCGGACGCGACCTCGATGAACTTCTCGCGGCCGAGATCGTGCCGGGTCTTGCCGTGGTTTTGGCGGAGGTCTTTTTCGACGCGCGATTGCGTGGCGATCCCCGCGTGGTCGGTGCCGGGGAGCCACAGCGCGGACTTGCCCTCCTGGCGGGCGCGGCGCACCATGATGTCCTGCAGCGTGTTGTTCAGCAGGTGCCCCATGTGGAGCACGCCGGTCACGTTGGGCGGGGGGATCATGACCGCGAACGATTCGCGGGTCGGATCGACCTTGCCGGCAAAGCAGCCTGCGGCGACCCAGCGGTCGTACCATTGTTGTTCGACCCCTTGGGGGTCATAAGACTTGGGAATTTCGGCCATCGGGAAGGGTGATGATTAGAGTGGAACTTGGGGGTTGAAAAGAGCGGATTGGTCGCCCATCAAAGATGCAAGCTAGGCCCCATGCAACGGGTGCCGACGAACCCCGCCAGGTCCGGAAGGAAGCAACGGCAGTCTGGTTCCCCGTGTGCCGTGGTCAGCCTAGCCCCTTTAACTTTAATGCCCCTAATCAGGGCACCGGGTTGGGCTGGTTTCGGTTAATGACGGAAACAATTTCTAAAACAAGAAAGGGTGCGAATTGCACCCTTTCGTTCGTTAAGACTGGAGGCTGCGCTTAGAGCGAATGGATGCTCGACTTCGAGACGGCCATCGCGGCTTCCTTGAAGGATTCGCTGATGGTCGGGTGCGCGAAACAGGTGCGGGCGATGTCTTCGGCGCTGGCGCCGTATTCCATGTGCGCGCAAGCGGCGGCGATCATCTCCGAACCACCGCGCGAAACGATCTGCACGCCGAGCACCTTGTCGGTCTTGGCGTCGGCGATGACCTTGACGAACCCCGTGGTCGCATCGGTCGCGATGGCGCGACCGTTGCCGGCGAGCTGGAACTTGCCCACCTTGACCTCGATGTTCTTGGCCTTGGCTTCCGACTCCAGCATGCCGACGCCGGCGATTTCGGGGTCGGTATAGATGACGCCAGGGATGATGTTGTAATTCACGTGACCAGCCTTGCCGGCGATGATTTCCGCCGCGGCGACGCCTTCTTCCTCGGCCTTGTGGGCGAGCATCGGTCCAGCCACCACGTCGCCGATGGCGTAGACGCCGGGGAGGTTGGTGCGGAAATGGTCGTCGATGACGACGCGGCCACGTTCATCGAGCTTGAGGCCCGCTTCGGCGGCACCGAGGCCTTGCGTGTTGGCCTTGCGGCCGACGGCGACGAGGATCTTGTCCGCCGGGAATTCCAAAGGCTTGCCATCGCGCTCGGCCGTGAGGGCCATGCCGCCGGCGCTCTTCTTGACGCCGGTGACCTTCGCGCCGAGCTCGAACTTGATGCCTTGCTTTTCGAAGGCCTGCTGGGCGACCTTGGCGACGTCCGCGTCGTAAGCCGGACCACCGATCGAGGGGAGCATTTCGACGACCGTGACCTGCGAACCGAGGCGCGCCCAGACCGAGCCGAGTTCCAAGCCGATGGCGCCGGAACCGACGACGACCATCTTTTCGGGAACCCCCTTGAGGGCGATGCCGTGGTCGGAGGAGATGATGGTTTCGCCGTCGAACTTCATGAACGGCAGCTCGACGATCGAGGAGCCCGTGGCGATGATGATGTTCTTGGTTTCGAGCGTGCGTTCACCGGCGGTGCTGCGGACGAGCACCTTGCCAGCCTGCTTGTCGAGACGGCCCAGACCCTGCACGATTTCGATGCCGCGCTTGGAGACGAGGAACTTCACGCCTTGGTTGAGCTGCGCGACGACCTTGTCCTTGTTGGTCATCATCGCGCCGACGTCGAAGGTGACCTTTTCGCCACCGACGAGCCCATGCTTCTTGCCGTGGGAAACCTGATGGAAGACTTCGGTCGAGTGGAGGAGGGCCTTGGAGGGGATGCAACCGACGTTCAGGCAGGTACCGCCGAGGACGGGGTCCTTTTCGACGAGGGCCACCTTGAGGCCGAGTTGGGCGGCCTTGATGGCGGCGACATAACCGCCGGGGCCGGAACCGATGACAACGAGATCGAGTTGAGACATTGAGGTGTAGGAAAAGGGATTAGGCTCCGAAGAGCAGGGTGTGCGGTTCTTCGATGTACTGACGCACCTTGACGAGGAACGTCACGGCTTCCTTGCCGTCGATGATGCGGTGATCGTACGACAGGGCGAGGTACATGATCGGACGGATGACGACCTGGCCGTTCTCGGCGACGGGACGCTCGACGATGTTGTGGAGGCCCATGATGGCCGCCTGCGGGTGATTGAGGATCGGCGTGGAGAGCATCGAGCCATAGATGCCGCCGTTGGAGATGGTGAAGACGCCGCCTTGGAGCTCGGGGAGCTGAATCTTGCCGTCGCGGGCGCGCTTGCCGAAGTCGGTGATGGCCTTCTCGATGCCGGCGAAGGTGAGTGCATCGCAATCGCGGACGACGGGAACCATCAGGCCTTTTTCGGTCCCGACGGCGACGCCGATGTCGTAGAAGTTGTTCTCGACGATGTCCTCGCCATCGAGCTGCGCGTTGACCGCGCGGACGTCCTTGAGGGCTTGGACCGCGGCCTTCACGAAGAAGGACATGAAGCCCAATTTGACGCCGTATTTCTTGAGGAATTCTTCGCCATGGCGCTTACGCAGTTCCATGACCGGCGCCATGTTGACCTCATTGAAGGTCGTGAGCATCGCGGTCTCCGACTTGGCCTGGACGAGGCGCTCGGCGATCTTGCGACGCAGCGGGGACATCCGCTTGCGCGTCGTGCGGCCTTCGCGCGATGGAATCGCCACGGGACCAGCCGGCGCAGCGGCGGGGGCCGAAGCAACGGAAGCGGGCGCCGAAGCCACCGCCATGATCGGGGTCTTGCCCTCGAGCGCGGCAAGCATGTCACCCTTGGTCACGCGTCCCGCCTTGCCCGTACCTGGGATCGATGCCGGATTCAGGCCGGTCTCCGCCGAAATACGGCGGACAGCGGGAGAGATTTCCGCGGCGGCCCCGGACTTCGCGAGCACGGCCGCGGGCTTCGGCGCAGCGGCGGTGGCCACTTCGGCCTGAGCGGGCGCAGCTTTCGGGGCGGCACTCGCCGGGGCGGCGGCCGGGGCAGGGGCAGCCCCCGCGGCGCCGGCTTCAATCGTCGCAATTACCTGCCCAACCAAGACTTCGGTGCCGGCAGGGATGGCGATGGTAATACAGCCATCGACCTCGGCCGTACCTTCGGACGTGACCTTGTCGGTCTCGTAAGAGAAGAGGGGCTGCCCTTTACGGACAGCGTCGCCGCTCTTAACGGTCCAAGATGCAAGGAGACCTCCGGTAATGGATTCTCCCATGGGGGGGATTTTGACTTCGACAGCCATGAAAAGTGAGTGGTGGACTTTGGAAGCCCCCCGTGGGTGTTTCAACGGGGAAATACGCCTTTAATCGCCTTCATCCCCTCCATTGAGGGGCCGAAGGCGGGTTAAAGAAGACTTAGGGGGAGTCTAATGACCGAAATCAGGCGTTAAAGGCCTGGCGGATGACATCGGCCTGCTCGACCTTATGGACCGAGAGAGCCCCGACAGCGGGAGAGGCGGCGCTATCGCGACCAGCATAGACCGGACGGAGACCGAGGGTGGATTCGACCAAGGGGGCGATGAAGGACCAGCCGGCCATGTTCTGCGGCTCGTCCTGGACCCAGACGATCTTCTTCGGGGAACCGTACTGCGCATGCAGTTTCCGCAAGGCCGCGGCGTCGAACGGGTAGAACTGCTCGATGCGGACAATCGTAGTGGTGGTATCCTTACGGGCGGTGCGTTCGGCATCGAGCTCGTAGAAGATCTTGCCCGAGCAAAGCACCAGGCGCTCGGTCGACGCCGCCGGCGTCGGGTCCGCGAGGACGGCCGCGAAGCCACCCTTCGTCAGGTCGTGCAGGGTGCTGACGCAAGCCTTGTGGCGCAGCAGGCTCTTCGGCGTCATGACGACGAGGGGCTTGCGGTGCTCGGCCTTCACCTGGCGGCGCAGGGCATGGAAGAGCTGCGCGGGCGTCGAAGGCTGGACGACCTGCAGGTTGTTTTCGGCGCAGAGCTGGAGGAAGCGTTCGAGGCGAGCCGACGAGTGTTCCGGGCCTTGCCCTTCGAAGCCGTGCGGGAGGAGCATGACGAGACCGCTCGTCTGACCCCACTTCGATTCTGACGAGGCGATGAACTGGTCGATCATGATCTGCGCGCCGTTGGCGAAGTCGCCGAACTGGGCTTCCCAAATCACGAGCGAATCCGGCGCTTCCAGGGAATAGCCATAATCGAAACCGAGGACCGCATACTCCGACAGGGTCGAGTTGACGAGTTCGATGGATTCACCGCCGCTGACGGCATTGAGCGGGCAGTATTCCGCGTCGTTCGACGGGTCATGGAGGACCGCATGGCGATGGGAGAAGGTTCCACGTTCGCAATCCTGGCCCGAGATGCGGATCGGGTAACCCTCGGCGAGCAGGGAAGCGAAAGCCAAGCCTTCGCCCAAGCTCCAGTCGAAGTTCGCGCCCGACTTGAAAGCCTCGGCCTTCGCATCCAGCAAGCGCTTGATCTTCGGGTTCGGCGCGAAGTCCGGCGGCATCGTCCAAAGGGCCGGGGCCACCTTCTGCAGCAAGGCTTCCGGGGCCGTCGTATCGACGCTGGCGTCGTAAGGAGACTGGAACGGACAGACCGCGGCGGGCGTCTTTTCGCGTTCGGCGACTTCCACCGCGATGGCGGCCTTGGCGCGGTCTTGGGCGGCGTTGAGCAGGACTTCGAACTCGGTGCGGAGGCCCGCGAGCTCACCGTCCGGGGTCGAGCCCGAGGACGTCAGGCGCGAGGCGTAGAGTTCGGCGACGCTCGGGTGGTTGGAGATGGTGCGGTACAGCACGGGCTGGGTGAAGGCCGGCTCGTCCGTTTCGTTGTGGCCGTAGCGACGGTAGCAGACGATGTCGACGACCGCGTCCGCGGCAAACTGCTGGCGGTACTCGAGCGCGATTTCGGTGGCGAGGACGACCGCGTCCGGATCGTCGCCGTTGACGTGGAAAATCGGGGCTTCGACGAACTTGGCGATCTCCGTGCAATGGCGACCGCTGCGCGCTTCCTCGGGACCGGTGGTGAAGCCCACCTGGTTGTTGGTGACGATGTGGACCGTGCCGCCGACGGCGTAACCTTTGACGTTCGAGAGATTGAAGGTCTCCATCACGATGCCCTGGCCAGCGAAGGCCGAGTCGCCGTGGATGAGCACCGGCAGGGCGGCCGAGCGCTTGCCGTCGCTCTGGAGATCGACGCGGGCGCGGGCGCGGCCGAGGACGACCGGATTGACGGCTTCGAGGTGGCTCGGGTTGAACGCCAACGTGATGGCGACCTTCCGGCCGTCGACGCTGCGCTCGCCTTCGTAACCGAGGTGATATTTCACGTCGCCGTCGCCGTTCGTGGTGTCGGGGATATGGTTCTCGGAGAAACCTTCGAAGAGGTATTCGGCCTTCTTGCCGCAGGTGTTGACGAGGACGTTCAGGCGGCCGCGGTGAGCCATGCCGATGACAATGTCGCTGATGCCCAAGCCCGGGGAGCGGCTGATCAGGCGCTCCAAGGCGACCAGCAAGGTCTCGCCGCCTTCGACGGAGAAGCGTTTGGCGCCGACGAAAGTCTTGTGCAGGAAGCGTTCGAACTGCTCGGCTTGGACGATGGTGCGGAGGAAGCTGCGGCGCGCGGCGGCGTCATAGGCCGGACGGAGTCCGCAGGATTCGATGCGCTCCTGCAACCAACGGCGACGGGCGCCATCCTGGATGTGGGTGTATTCCACGCCAATCGGGCCGCAGTAGGTCGCCTTCAACTTGGCGAGGATCTCCGACAGCGGCAGCATCTGGCCACCGAGGAAATCTCCGGTGTAATAGGGCTGGGTCGCGGAGAGGGTATCGAGGCCCAAAGCCTTGTCCGTCAGCTCGAAATACGGAGTCGGGTCGGCCAAGGGGTTCGTCTTGGCCTGGAGATGCGCCAGCGTCCGGTAAGCGTGGATCGCGGCAAAAACCTTGGCCTGGGCGGCCGCGTCGACGGCCACGCCGGGGCCCGCGGCAGCGCCTTTGGCGGGCTTAGGCGGGAGCGACAGACCCAGTTCGAAGCCTTCAAAGAACGCGCGCCAATCCGCCTCGACGGATTGCGGGTCTTGTTTCCAGCGTTCGTGGTACTCGGCGACCAGATCGGCGTTCCAGCGTGATCCAACACTCAGATGTTTCATTTAAGTTACAGATAAAGAGAGGGTTTCAGTAAAGCCTTTGAGGAAATTGAAACAAGCCCAGACCCCAGCTAAAATACAGGACTTTGGGCGTTGCATCGTCCTAAATGGCTAGGTTTAATCACAAAACGTCGATGTCTACCCCAAGACCGGCAAACCGCTCCTATTCCACGGAGGCCCTCGAACGCTGGTTCGGGCACCTTCCGGAGGACTGGGAGGGTGCGTTCAAAACGGAAGACCTCGAGGAAGGTCGGCGTCTTTACACCGAGGGGCTGGTCCGAACCCTCGAACTCAAACCGACTTCCGCCGAGGGCGTCACCAAGACGGAAACCCAGACCGTCCGCGCGGTCATCGAACTCCGGAACGGCGCGCTCGAGTGGCGCACATCCTTGCCGGAAGAAGAAAACGGCGCGCCGTTCGCGGTCGCGACGATGTATGAGGTCGAAGAACTTCTCGCCGATGAGATCAAGGCCATCGACGATACGGCCCCCGCGGCGGAAATCGCTCCGATCGCCAAGGCGGAGCCCAAGGATACGGGTGGCCGGACTGCCCTGAAGCTCCAGGTCTCCTTTGACCTGACCTCGGAAGGGCTCACGGCCTCGGCCTCCTGGGTCGGGCGTGGCGGGCACTCCTGGAATTGCTTCGGTCCCGGCTCGATCCCCGGCGACGAGCTTTCCGATGAGCAGCGGCAGACGCTCTTCCGCTTCAGCACGGCGGCGCATCGCGCCGGCTACGCCTACAGCAAGACCGCCGGCACATGGGCGATGGACAACATCGGCCGAATCGAACGTTTCGTGCGCGAAGAGCTCAACGAGTGGCGCAAGCGCTTCAAGCTCCAGGGCGAGGAGGGCCTGAATATTTTCCGCAACGAACAGCTCCAGGTCGCCGTCGACGCGGAAGCCGAATCCGGGGCCGACGGGAAATCGTTCCGGCTGAATTGGCGTCTCAAAGCCGGCACCCACCAACTGCAGACCCATGAACAGAAGCTCCTGCTCAAGGCCGGCGGGCGCCCCGTCATCCTCCCCGGCAAGGGCGTGGTGGCCTACAACGCGGCCGTGGCGGACTTCTCCGAAGATTGGAAGGCCAAGGACGGGGAAGTGCCGCGGTACCTGTTGTTGTCCTTGTTTGACCATGCCGCCGTGGGGGCGCTCCGGCTCAACGACGACTTGCGCGCCTGGAAAGACCAACTCCTGCAGGAGCCCATCCCGCCCGACAACCTGCCGCAACACCTGCGCCCGTACCAAGCCAAGGGCGTCACGTGGCTCGGTCGACTTTGCGACCTGGGCTCGCACCCCTTGCTGGCCGATGAGATGGGCCTCGGCAAGACGGTGCAGGTCCTGGCCTTGCTCGCATCGCGCCCGGTGGGCGAACGCTCGCTCATCGTGTGTCCGGCGAGCGTGATCCCGGTCTGGCTCGGCGAAATCAAACGTTTCCACCCGGAGCTGTCCGCCTCGGTCCTCACCGCGGAAGATGATTTCGCCAAACATCCCGAAGCCAAACTTTGGATCTCGAGCTACACGCAGCTACGCCGGCACGCCAATCTGCTGGAAAAGACGAAGTTTGGTTACGCCATCCTGGACGAAGCCCAGGCCATCAAGAACCCGGAATCCAAGACCACCCAGACGTGCTTGTCCGTGCAGGCCGACCACCGCATCGCCATCACGGGAACGCCCCTCGAGAACCGTCCGACCGACATCTGGACCATCTTCCGCTTCCTCATGCCCGGCTTGCTCGGCAAGCGCGCGAACTTCGAACGCGTGATGTTGCGCGACCCCTCGGCGGGACTGGTCAAGGTCCGCCGGCAAGTTTCCCCCTTCATCCTGCGTCGGCTCAAGCGGCACGTCGCGGCGGATATTCCGCCGAAGATGGAGGTCGTCTTGCCGTGTCCGCTCACCCATGAGCAACGCGCGCTCTACCAGCACCTGACGCAAGGCAGCGGACTTTCGGGCGAACTCGCCGGGTTGTTGTCTCGCGATGCCACCTCGGTGCTCACCTTGCTCATGCGCTTGCGGCAGGTCTGTTGCGACCCCGGCCTCTTGCCCGATAACTCCGGCTGTCCCAGCGCCCACTCCGGCAAGATCACGCTCTTGGTCTCGAAGCTGGCGGAAGTGGCGGCCAACGGTTCCAAGGCCGTGGTCTTCTCGCAATTCGTCTCGCTCATCGAACGGGTGAAGAAAGCTTTGGCACGCGACCTGCCGAACCTGCCGATCTTCGAGCTGACGGGGGAAACCAAGGATCGCTCCGCGCCCGTCGAACGGTTCAAGGAGACGAAGGGCCCCGCCTTGTTCTTGGCTTCGCTCAAGGCGGGCGGCACCGGCATCACCTTGAACACGGCGGAATACGTGTTCTTGCTCGATCCGTGGTGGAACCCCGCCGTCGAGGCCCAAGCCGTCGACCGCGTCCACCGCATCGGCCAAAAGAATCCCGTGCTCATCTACCGCATGATCGCCCCGGGCACCGTGGAGGAGCGCATCGAGGAGCTCAAGCAGGAGAAGCGCGAACTCTTCTCGGCCGTCGTCGGCGATATCCCCGACATGACGGATTGGACGCGGCACTTCTCGTCGCTCGACGCGCTCATCCGACTCAGCGATTCACCGGCCGCCGCCGCTTCCGCGGAGGTCGCCCCGGAACGCGAACAAGAAGCCTGAGTTACTTGGCGATGAGGTCGTAGGCCTCGGCGCCGGTCACCGTCACGTCCGCGAATTCGCCCACCGGGAACTTCTTCGGCACCTTGACGATGCCATCGATGTCCATGGCGTCGCCTTCGCTGCGCCCCACACCCGGACTTTCGACGAGGACGCGGAGTTTGCGACCGACGAAACGCTCGCCGCGCTCCTGCGAGAGGCGCTGCAGCAAGGTCATGGCCCGGTCGTAACGGTCGGCCTTCACTTCATCCGAGAGGTGGCCGTCCATCTTGGCGGCCTTCGTGCCTTCTTCCTTGGAATACTTGAAGATGCCGACGCGGTCGAAGCGGGTGGCCGCGAGGAAAGCGAGGAGTTCCTGGAAGTCCTCTTCGGTTTCGCCGGGGAAACCGACGATGAAGGTCGTCCGGATCGCCATGTCCGGCGCGCCGACGCGCATGCGGCGGATGAGGTCGCGGATGTAGTCGCCGCTGGTCTCGCGCTGCATCGCCGTGAGCATCTTGCTCGAGATGTGCTGCAGGGGGATGTCGACGTACCGGGCGACGTGCTTGGACTGCGCGATGGTTTCGATGAGCTCATCGCTCCAGTGGGCCGGGTGCGTGTAGAGCAGGCGGATCCAGTAATCGCCGGGGATGGCATCCAGCTCGCGGAGCAGGGAGGCGATGGATTCACCCTTCGACGAGTCGACCTTGCTGCGCGGATTCGGGCGTTCCTCGGTCCAGCGATCCATCCCGAAGTAGGTCGTGTCTTGCGAGATGAGGTTGAGCTCCTTGACGCCTTCCTTCACCAGCTGCTGGGCTTCCTTGACCACGGATTCCACCGTCCGGCTGCGGTGCCGGCCACGGATGCGGGGGATGATGCAGAAAGTGCAGGGGTGATTGCAGCCTTCCGCGATCTTGATGTAGGCCGAATGCTTCGGCGTCAGGCGGAAGCGGGGCGTGTCGTAATCCGGAATGAACGTCGTGGTCTTGGCCAGGAACTCCGTCATGCCGGCTTCACCGCCCATGACCTTATGGATGACGGGGACGATGTTGGTCACCTGGTCGAGACCGATGAACGCATCGACCTTGGGGAGTTCGACTTGGCCCTTGGCGCCTTCGACGACGGGGAGGGCGCCTTGGTAGCGCTGCGACATGCAACCCGCCACGATGAGCTTCTGGTTCTTCTTGCGGGCGGTCGCCTTGCCGTCGCTCATCTCGTAGATGGCTTCGAGGGCCTCATGCTTCGAGGCATCGATAAATGAGCAGGTGTTGACGATGACCACGTCCGCATCGGCGGCATTGGCCGTCATGGTCATGCCGGCCTTGGCGAGGTGGCCGATCATGATTTCGGAATCGATGAGGTTCTTGGCGCAACCAAGGGAGACTAGGCCTACTTTGACGGACATGGGTACAGAAAGACCACCTTGGCCAAGAAAAGCAACCTTCCGGGGTGTTTAGAGCCTCAGCCAGACGGCCGCTGGGATGTCCTCGGGGCGAGCTTGGGCGGTCAGTCCATGGCTGGGCAAGGCCTCCAGCCACGCACGCACGTCCGCTGCTTCGGGAAAGAGGTTCTTGGCGGACGACCCGACTTGTTTGCGGCGCTGGGTGAACAGGGCCCGGGATACTTCGCGAGCCCGGGCACTGAAGCGTTGGGCGTTCGGTTTCCGCTTCAGGACGAGCAGGCAGGAGTCGACCTTGGGCGGCGGGTTGAAGGACTGCCCAGGGACGGGGTGCAGCTTCACCTTCTCGAAAGCGAGGCTAACCTGCGCCGTGACCGCGGACCAATGTTTCGTACCGACCTCGGCGGTCAGGCGATCCGCGGCTTCGCGTTGGAGCATGAGCACCATGATCTCGGGGTGCGGCCCCGCGCAGATGGCATCCATCCATGGAGTGGAGATGGCGTACGGCAGATTCGCGACGACCTTGAACGACCCATCCGCCGGGGCGACCAGGTCCGCCAGAGGTTTCTCGACGGCGTCACCTTCCGTGAGATGGAAGGCTTGGGGCCAGCGGGGCAAAAGGGATTGCTTCAGGTGATAGACCATCGTCGGGTCGGCCTCGACCGCGTGAAGTTCAACCCCCGCGCCCAACAGGGTGCGCGTCAGGGTCCCCAGGCCCGGCCCGACCTCCAAGACGCGGTCACCGGGCTTGATCTCGGCCAGTTCGAGCGACTTCCGCACGATGTTTCCATCGATCAGGAAGTTCTGGCCCAGCCACTTCTTGGGCATGTGCGCCAGCCGCGCGAGCAACTCACGGGTTTCGGTCTGCGACAAGGGGCCGTCGTTCATCGGCCGCGAAAAGCCTGCAGGAGCGCCGCGGGACTGTCCGCGCGCATCAAGGATTCGCCGACAAGCAGGGCATGCGCACCGGCGTGGCGCATCCGGGCGGCGTCTTCCGCCGTCTTGATGCCGCTCTCCGCGACCTTGAGGATGTGCGCGGGCATCTGCGGGATGACACGCTCGGCGAAGCTCAGGTCGATCTGGAAGGTCGACAGGTTGCGGTTGTTGACGCCGACCATGTCGGGGTCATGGCGCAAGGCACGTTCGAGTTCCGCTTCATCGTGGACCTCGAAAAGCGTATCCAGCCCCGCCCACTTGGCGGCGGCATGGATGGGACGGATCTCGGCGTCGGTGAGACCGCGGACGATGATGAGGATGCAACGGGCGCCGGCTTGGGCGGCTTCGAGCACTTGGTAAGGGTGCACCATGAAGTCCTTGCGGATGCAAGGGCGGGGGACCGGGAGCGTCGCTTGGTCTTGGACGACTTCGATGAGGTCCTGCAGCTGGCCCTTGAAGTAGGTCGACTCCGTCAGCACGGACAGGCATTCGGCCCCGGCTTCCGCGTAGAGCCGGGCTTGCGCCACGGCGTTCACTTCGGAGCGGATGGTGCCGACGCTCGGCGATGCCCGCTTCACCTCAGCGATGACGGTCAGGCGGCCCGGGACGTGCAAAGACTGGCGAAAGCCAGGCAGGCGGGAGCGACCCGCGAAGGCGGCCAGTTCGGCTTCCGTGACGGCACGAGCGAACGGGGCAATTTCCCGGCGCTTGGCGTCCATGATTTCCGTCAGTTTGTCCACCCCCACAACGGAAACGAGACCGAGCCTTCTGGCAATCGTTTTGACTCCCCCGCCCAGACCCCTCTCCATCGGGTCATGTCCGGCCTAGACCTCCTTCTCGCGACCACCGCCCGACTCCGCGCCCCCGATGGTTGCCCCTGGGATCGCGAGCAAACCCACCGCACCATCTGCGACTGCCTCGTGGAGGAGGTCTGCGAACTCCTCCAAGCCATCGATCGCAACGACGATGCCAACCTCCGGGAAGAACTGGGCGACCTCCTTTTCCATGTCGTGCTGCATGCCCAGATGGCGACCGAGGCCGGCAAATTCAATTTCGACGACGTCGCCCGGGAAGTGAACGACAAGATGGTCCGTCGACACCCGCACGTCTTCGGCGACGGGGTCAAACTCGGCGATTCCGAAGCCGTCGTGAAACAGTGGGAGCAGATCAAGCTCAAGGAGAAAGGCGCCGCCAGGCCGACGCTCTTCAAGGCGCTGCCCCCGACTCTCAATCCGGTCCTGACCGCCCGCGAAGTCTGGAAGCAAGTGCAGAAAAAGGTGCTCGATACCGGGACCACGGTGAACCGCGCGGCGGTCGCCGCCACCGCGCAGGGACTTTCCGAAGCCGCCGCCGGCCAGAAACTCTTCGAACTGATCGCCGCTTGTCGCGACGCCGGCATCGATCCGGATTCGGCGTTGCGCCGGCACACCGCGACGGTGGTGGCCGAGGCCGAAAAGCACGGCACGCCGCAGGGCTAACGCGATGCCCGCGGAGCAACCCATCACGGTGCATGTGGCTGGCCGCATGGTGCAGGTTTGGCCCAAGCCATCGGAACGTGCCCGCCGCGTGCGACTTTCCGTCAAGCCGGGCCCACGGGTCGAACTAACGTACCCTGTCCATGCTTCGCAGGCGTCGGCGCTGGCGTTCCTGAAAGACAATCTCCCGTGGTTGGAGCAAGTCGTCCAAAAGGCGCGCGCGGTCCAACCCTCGCTCCTCACCCATTTGGAGAAGTTTCCCTGGGCCACCCTGGACGAGCGCATGATGGAGGTGAGCATTGTGACCGGAGCGCGGGCCCGGCTGATCATCGCCCAAGAAGCGGACGCCGTCGAAATGCACCTGCCCACCGAGGGCAGGGAAGCCGCGGCCGTGCGCGTGCTGCGGCGACTGGCCGAAACCGGCTTGCCGTTGGCCGTCGAACGCCTCGCTCGCCGGGTCGGGGTCAGCGTGGATGGCGTGAGCGTCCGCGACCAGACCAGCCGTTGGGGCTCCTGTTCGCAGCACGGGTCGCTCTCGCTCAACTGGCGCCTCGTCCTCCTGCCACCCGTGGTCCACGACCACGTCATCTACCATGAACTGGCGCACCGCAGGCACATGGACCACTCCGACCGCTTCTGGAATCAGCTCGCCGCCTGGGATCCTGCGTGGAAGAAGCACGACCGCGAATTGACCAAACGCTGGAACATCATCATGGATCTGGGCCGCCCATGAGAAAGGAAATCGGCCAGTCGCCGGATGAAGTCTTCGACGTCGTCGACGAACAGGACGTCGTCATCGGCTCCTGCCCCCGCAGCGAGATCCACCGGCGGCAACTCCGGCACCGCGCCATCCACATCTTCTGGCTGCGCGCCGATGGCCAGCTCTGCCTGCAACGCCGCTCGTACGCCAAGGACAACTGCCCCGGACAGGTCAGCACCTCCTGCGCCGGACATGTCGACAGCGGGGAGACCTACCCTGTGGCTGCGGTCCGGGAATTGCGGGAGGAAATCGGCCTGGTGGTCCGCCCCGAGGACTTACTAGAAATTGATTACGCCCCATGCCATGCGGACCTCGGGCACGAATTCGTCCGCTCCTACCTGTTGCGCGGCGACTTCGCCCCGACCTTGGGGCGGGCGGAGGTGGATTCCATCCTCTGGCGCCAGCCGGCCGAAGTAGATGCATGGATGCAGCGTTCCCCGGCCGGGTTTTCGCTGCCCCTGGTGCACCTCTACGGTCGCCCCGACGTTCGCCGCGCCCTGGGCCTTGCGTAAGTGTTTGAAATGCGGCCGGGAAACTGCGTCCATTGCCCGGTGACCGCCCCGAACCAAGACTTACCCGAGACCCCCGTGGTGGTGGCCTGGTACCATTGGCTCTGGGTTTGGTTCGCCGCGTTGGTCTTGCGCGTCTGGTTGGGCACCTTGCGGGTCCACGCCAATGTACCGAAGGTCGACGACCGCGACGGACCCTTCGTCCTGCTCCTCTGGCATGACCGCCTCTTCACGTCTTCGTTGATCGCGAACCGCTTCTTGGACCGTCCGGTCACCGCGCTCATCAGCACCAGCAAGGACGGTGGTTGGTTGGTCGCTTTCTTTCGCCTCATGGGCATCAAGGCGGTGCGTGGGTCATCGAACAAGCGCGGCGCCGCCGCCTTGATGTCCCTGACCCGGGCCGTCCGCGGCGGAGACCACGCCGGCGTGACGCCCGATGGACCCAAAGGACCGCGCCGGGAATTCAAGGCGGGGGCCGTCTCCTTGGCGAAACTGACCGGTCGGCCTTTCCTGATCATGGGGATGAACTTCCGTTCGGCCTGGACGATGCGGAGCTGGGATAAGTTCGCGCTACCCAAGCCATTCTCGCGCGTGGACGTGACTTTCGAAGTCGTCGCCTGTCCCGCCCGTGAAACGGACGACGCCCAGCTGGCGGCGCACCTGCAAGCCCGCTTGAACGAGCTCTCGGGGGCTTAAGCCCGGACCAACAATTTCTCGGCGTATTTAGCCAAAAGGTCAGACTCGAGGTTCACGCGTTCACCTGCCTGCCGGCCGGCGAGATTGGTGACCGCCAAGGTATGGGGAATGATCCAGATGCGCAAACCTGCGGGTAGGACCTCGGCCACGGTCAGCGACATGCCATCGACGGCGATGCAGCCTTTTTTGACCACGTGCCGGCGGACTTCGGCCGGCGCGTCGATGTCGAGACGCCAGTCGGAGCCATCCGCACCAAAAAAGGCGACGGTGCCGCAGGCGTCGATATGACCGGTGACGAAATGTCCACCCATGCGATCGGTCGGTCGCAGGCTGGGCTCCAAGTTGACGGTGGAGCCGACCTGAAGGTCGCCCAGGTTCGTCAGGCGCAGCGTTTCCGCCAGAAGGTCGAAGGAGGCGACCTCGGTTTGCACCGACGTCACGGTCAGGCAGCAGCCATTCACGGCGATGGAAGCGCCGAGTTCGGCGCAGGCGAGCAGGGGGGCCGAGAGTTTCAGGCGGGTCGCACCCGAGGGCAGGACGTCCCGCGAGATGACCTTCCCGGTTGCTTGGACTAAGCCAGTGAACATGCCAATGAAAAGGGGCCGTTGCCGGCCCCAAGGTCTTAGTTCTGTTTGCCTTCGGCAGCCCGCTTGGCGCGCTCTTCTTCTTCGATCTTGGCGCGGACGCGGGCACGTTCCTCTTCTTCCACTTGCTTGAGGCGGGCCTTCTTGCGCTCGTCTTCCTCGACGGCGGAACGGACCTCCGTTTCAACCTCTTCGGAAGCCTTCTTGAATTCGCGCTTGGCCTTACCAAGGCCACGGGCGAGCTCGGGGATCTTGGAACCGCCGAAGAGGAGGACCGCGACGATAACGATGGCCCAGATAACGGGACCGTCAAAAACAGCCAAGGGTGGGAGGGTGGTCATAGGAGGATTGCGGTTGCTGTAGGGTGCTAAAGACCAATGATTCGTCATAATTTACCAAATGTCAACCCACGTCTCCCACCGAGAAGTCTGGTACACAGGCCATGTCCAAGGCGTCGGTTTTCGTGCCCAAGTCCTTGCAATTGCCCGCGGTTTCGACGTCACCGGTTTCGTCCAGAACCTGACGGACGGACGGGTCTACCTCCATGCCGAAGGGTCCGAAAAAGAGCTGGATGCCTTCGCGGCCGACATCCTCAAGTCTTTGGACGGCCATATTCGCAACGTCGAAGAGCGCTCCTTCGCCGGCCTACGCACCTTGCAAACTTTCGTGATCAAGCGATGACCGCCGCGAGTGCCATTTCCGTCCAAGGACTCACCAAGGATTTCCGGGTGGGCCTCCGTGGCCTCAAGTTGCGCGCCGTCGATAACCTGACCTTGGAGATCCCCCGCGGGCAGGTCTTCGGGCTCCTCGGCCCCAACGGTTGCGGCAAGAGCACGACTTTGAAGATCGTCCTCGGCCTCGTCCCCGCGACGACCGGCACGATCAGCATCTTGGGTTCGCCTTCGGCGACCGCGGAAGCCCGGAAACGTACGGGGTTTTTGCCCGAGGCACCTTATTTCCATAAGTTCCTCACCGGCCGCGAGCTCGTCGAATACTGTGCGCGTCTGAGCGGTGTCCCCGCGGATAAAGTCACCGCCGCCGTCGAAGCCTCGCTGGAACTGGCCGCCATGACCGAAGCGGCCAACCGCCCGATCGGTACCTATTCGAAAGGCATGCTGCAGCGCATCGGTCTCGCCCAAGCCATCGTCCACGACCCCGAACTCGTCATCCTCGACGAACCGACCGCCGGCGTCGACCCGGTCGGCTCGGCGGCCATCGGCCGCATGATCCATGCCATGCGCGCCAAGGGGAAGACCATCGTGCTGTGTTCGCACCTCCTGGGCCAAGTCGAGCAAGTCTGCGACCGCGTCGCCATCATGGACCGTGGTCGCCTTGTCCTGGAAGGACGCGTCGACGAAGTCCTGGCCCAGCGCGACCGCCACGTCATCACCGTCGAAGCCCTTTCCCCGGCCGCCCGCGCCGCCGCCGAAGCGGCGCTCGCCGCCCATGGTGCGACGGTCTCCTCCATCACCCACCCCCGCCGTTCGCTGGAAGACCTCTTCCGGGAACTGGTCACCGGTAGCCGCGATGCCTGACATGAACGCCCGCCTCACCCGTTCCAGCTGGATTGCCCGCATCACCTTTCTAGAGGCCATCCGGCAACGCTTCTTCGCCTTCCTCCTGGTCCTCTCGGCGGCCATGGTGGTGTCCTCGGTTTCCTTCCGCTTCATGGACTTCGGCCACAGCGAACTCAAGTTCGTCGCCGACTTCGCCTTCGGCGGGATGTTCCTGTTCGGCTCCGTCTTGGCGCTCGTCATGACCGCCCAACTGTTCTTCGCGGAGATCGACAACCGCACGGCCCTGACGTTGCTGGCCAAGCCGCTGAGCCGGACGGAATTCCTGCTCGGGAAATTCCTGGGGACGTGGGCCGTGCTGGGCGTCTTCGTCTTCAGCTTGGCTTTCCTGCAAGGGGTCATCCTGTGGAGCCGCACCCAAGAACTCATCGTGCTGGCCGCCGAGACCGGGCGCGTCGCACCCGACTTCAGCGTCAGTGGCCTCGCGGCCTTCGCCGTCCTCCAATGGTTCCGCCTCGGCGTCGTCGCCGCGATGGTGCTCATGGTTTCGGCGGTCGCGCGGACCTTCCTCTTCGCGGTGATCGTGGGGGCGATGGCCATCGTCGCCGGTCAGCTGCAATGGCTGGCGCAGGAAGCCTTGCTCAAGCCGAGCGACGCGAACGCCCTGACCAAAGGGCTGCTCTGGCTGTCCAGCCGAGTCATCCCCAACCTCCAGCAGTTCAACATCGGTGACACGCTGGTCCTCGACCCCACGGCCATTTCCGGCGACGCCGTCTGGTCCGTGGTCTTATCCGGCTTTTTCTACCTGGTGGCCTTCTTGGCCCTGGCGAGCCTGGCCTTCCGCCGGAGGGAAATCTGAGCATGCGCCGCGCGGCCCCATGGTTCGTCGCCGGCCTGCTGTTGCTCGGGGCGGGCGCCTATTCCGAAACCTCCTGGCGCGGCGTGCGTCAAGCGGTGCCGGAAATCGGGCGCAAGCAGATTGAGCCAACCCTCGGTCAAGGCGTCTTGCTGGGCATCCTCGGTGGCCTCCGCACGATCGTCGCGGATGCGACGTGGCTCCGCAGTTACGTCTTCTGGGAGAAGCGCGACCGCGCCGGCTGTGAAGCCCTGATGAAGACGGCCTGCGCCTTGGACCCGCGCTCACGTTTCTTCTGGGAAAACACCGGCTATGCCGTCGGCTACGATTTCGCCCACTGGGAGATCCGTCGCCGCGGTGGCTACGCGAAGGTTGCGCCCGAGATCCAGGAAGGCATCTTCCGCCGTTACGCCCAACTAGGCCTCGCCATCTTTGAAGACGGGGTCGAACACACGGGCGGCAACTCCGGCATCCTGATCTCCGCGGGCCAACTCGCCGAAATCAAACTCAAGGATAACCTTCTCGCGGCGTCTTATTATCGACGGGCCACCCAAGCGAAGTCGGTCCCGTGGTTCGCCTACTTCATGTGCGCCCGGACCATGTGGGAGGCCGGCCAGAAGCAAGAGGCCTATGCCTGGTACAGCGCCCAGTGGCTGGCCAAGCTGAAAAAGGAAGAGGACGGGGCGCCCGACGACCTCGAGCGTCTCCGTTTCATGGAAGACGAACTCAAGGTGCCGGTGCTGCAGCGCATCCCCCGCCAAGCTTGGGAAAAATAATCAGAACGGTTTGTTCTCGTCGGGCACGTCGGTCGCCGCAGCGCCTTTCTTCGGACCCTTCGGCTTGCGCGGCGGGAAGGCAAACCACCACCCCTTGTCCTTGTCGGCGACGAGGAAGGCTTCGAAACCTCGGTTCGTGCGCTTGGAGATGAACTTCTTCAGCGGGGACTTTCCTTGGTTTAGGATCGCCCGGACATCCTCGGCGGAAATGGGCGCCTTGAGCATCTCGGCGTTCAAACTGAAGGTCTTCTTGGCACCCGCGGCCTGGGCCTTCTGGGGGCAGACGCGATAGCCGTTGGTCGGCGTGTGCTGGACGGGCAAGCCCGAGACCGGGCAGGGGCCGAGGATCGGCCAATCGGCATCGAAAGCGTCGGGGTTGCCATCCACGCCTTCGCGTGGAGGCAGGAAGAGCACCGCCTTGAGGCGACCGGTGGGCTTCTTGGCTTTCACCTTCTTCGGCTTGGCGGCTTCGGCCCCTTCGACCGGAGCGGCGGGTTTCTCAGCCGGCTTATCCTTCCAGGAGACGATGGAGTCCTCATCGACCAAGTCGACGAAGCCCGTGAAATTCTTGCCCGACTTCATGGACTTGAAGTCCGTGAAGGGACCGATGCGGCGCTTCTCGACGAGTTCGGCGAGTTCCTTGGGGGTGACGGTGTGGCCGTTGATGCCGATGTAGACCAAGACCATCGGCTTCTTGCCGTCTTCGGAGCGATCCTGCGAGAAGAAGCTTTCGCCGTTCGTGAGCATCGGCTTGCCGTCGGAAGGGGAGAGCACCGTGGGCTCGACCTGCGTCGGAGCCTCTTCCTTGCCGCCGAGTTCGACCATTTCCTTCACCTGCGCCTTGATCTCGGCGATGAACTGCTTCACCGGGAGCTTGCCTTGCTCGATGAGCCGGAGCTTGTATTCCCACTCGCCCGTCAGGCGCGCTTCCGAGAGGAAGGACAACTTCATCTTATGGATGAATTGATGCAGCTGGAAAGCCTTCGCCAGGGGGACGAGTTCCTTGCCCTGACGTTCGATGTACTTCTTGTTGTCGCTGAGCAGTTCTTCGATGGTGGCGGCGCGCGTCGCCGGCGTGCCGAGACCGCGTTCCTTCATCGCTTCCGCCAAGGCTTCATCGTCGACGAGCTTGCCCGCGTTTTCCATCGCGCCCAGCAAGGAGGCTTCGTTGTAGCGGGCCGGGGGCTTGGTGGCGTCCTGCTTGACGTTCAAGTCGACCAGCTTGGCCTTGGCCGGATTGCCGTCCGCGCTGCCCAGGGCTGGCAGATTGGCGGCGCCTTCCTTATCCTTGTCCTCCTCGGCGTCGGCTTCCTGTCCCCAGACGGCGCGCCAACCGGAGACGACGAGGACCTTGCCGGTCGTGCGGAAATTATGCGGGCCGACCATGGTCGTGCGCACGGTTTCCTCGAACTCGGCCATCGGGAAGAACACCGCGACGAAGCGACGCACGACCAGGTCGTAGATGCGCGCTTCCACGTCGCTCATGCCATGCGGGATCGTGCCGGTCGGAACGATCGCGAAGTGGTCGCTGACCTTCTTGTTGTCGAAGACGCGCTTGCCGGCGGCATCGACCCAACCCTTGGTCAGCGCTTCCCGGGCATGTTGACCCACGGAATGGCCGTTGGAGAGGGACTGCAGCACTTCCTTGGCGGTCGCGACGTGATCCTCCGGGAGGTACTGGGAATCGGTACGCGGGTAGGTGAGCGCCTTGTGGTGCTCGTAGAGGCGCTGGGCCGCGGCCAGGGTCGTCTTGGCGGAGAAGCCGAAGCGACGATTGCCTTCGCGTTGCAGGGTCGTGAGGTCGAGGAGGCGCGGGGCGCTTTCCTTCTTCGGCTTACGCTCATCGCTGACGGTGCCGACGCCGAGCTGCTGGGCTTCCGTGGCGACCTTACGGCCCGCCTCTTCTTCGAAGAAACGTTCGGCATCCTTGCGGTCGGTGACGCCGGGAACCTGCGCGACCCCGCGGTACTGTCCTGCCGCGACGGCGAAGTTGGCTTCGATCTTCCAGAAGGTCTTGGGCACGAACCGACGGATTTCGAGCTCACGCTCGACGATGAGCATGAGCGTCGGGGTCTGGACGCGGCCCGCCGAATAGGACTCACGCCGGAGGGCGCCGCCGATGCGGATGGTCGAGAAGCGCGTGGCGTTCATGCCGACCAGCCAATCGGCCTGGGAGCGGGCCACGGCGGAATCGCGGAGGCCTTCCTTGGCGGACTCGGGCAACAAGTGGGCGAAACTATCGAGGATCGCCGAGTTCGTCATGCTGGTCAGCCAGAGGCGCTGCAGCGGCAACTTCCGCCCCGTCAACGTGTAGATGTTGTGCAGGATCAGTTCGCCTTCGCGACCCGCGTCGCAAGCGTTGACGACGGAACCGACGTCCTTGCGGAGCAGGAGCTTCTTGAGCAGCTTGTACCGGCTGCCGTCGTTGCGCTCACCTTCGATGACCTTGAGGATGTCGTCGCAGACCGTGCCGTCGAACTTCTCGGGCAAGATCGGGAGGTCCTTCAGCGTCCAGCGCTTGAACTTCGGGTCGATGTCCTGCGGGTCCTTGAGGCGGACGAGGTGGCCGATGGCGGAACTGATCACCCACTGCTCGTTTTCGAAGATATCTCCCACCTTCGGCACCTTCAACGCCTTGGCGAGGTCCTGCGCCACGGAAGGCTTTTCCGCGATGACGAGGGACTTGGAGCCGGGGGCGGCGGATTCGGCGTCGACTGACTTGGAGGGCTTCTTGCGCATGCGTAGGATGATAACCGAGTGTCAAGCGTCGGTCACATCCCCTGCTCGGCGAGGGCGTCGTCAAGCGCGGCAATGAGGGTGGCAATCGTGGCGTCGGATTCGTCGCCCATGTTGGAGATGCGGAACGTCTTGCCCTTCAGTTTGCCGTAGCCGCCGTCGATGACGAGTTTGTGGCGGGACTTCAGGGTCTTATTGAGGCGCTCGAGGTCGGCGTTGCGGTCGTTCTTGAAGCAGTTGAGGCCGCGGGTCGCGAACTTCTCCTCCGGCAGGAGGGAGAAACCCTTGCCGTAACCCCACGCCCGGACGCGCTCGTTCAAGCGGCGGTGACGTTCAAAGCGGTTTTCCAGGCCTTCGGCGTCGACCTGATGCAGGCGAGCCTGCAGGCCATAGAAGAGCGAGATGCAAGGGGTGGAGGGGGTCATGCCCTTCACGTGATTGTCGTGGAACTCGATCAGGTCGAAATAGTAACCGCGGTCGGGGCTCTGCTTGGCGCGTTCGCGGGCCCGTTCACTGACGGCGAAGATCGCGAGCCCAGGGGGCAGGGCGAGGGCCTTCTGCGAACCGGTGAGGAGGATGTCGATGCCGAGGGCATCCTTCGCGATTGGCAGCGTGGAGAAGGAACTGACCGAATCGGCGATGGAGATCACGTCCGGGAACTCGCGGACGACGGCCATGATGTCGGCGATCGGCGAAAGCGTGCCGGTGGACGTTTCGGAATGGATGAAGGTGATGCAATCGAACTTGCCCGTGGCCAAAGCCTTGCGGACGGCTTCCGGGTCAATCGGCTTACCCCAGTCGAACTGGAGCGCTTCGGCGTACTTTCCGCAGCGCTTGGCGACGTCATTCCACTTGTCCGAGAAAGCGCCGTTCATGCAGTTCAGCACGCCCTTGCGGCAGACGTTGCGGAGCGCGCCTTCCATGACGCCCCAGGCCGAACTGGTGCCCAGGTAGACGGGGTCTTGGGTGACGAACATCTTCTGCAGGCGCGGCTGCATATCTTCATAGAGAGAGACGAAGTCCTTGGAGCGGTGACCGATCATGGGCTTGGCCATCGCTTGCACGATGTCAGCGGAAACGGTCAGGGGGCCGGGAATGTAGAGGCGGTAGCTCATCGTTGGAAAGTGGTTAGGAGGTCGACGGGAACTTCGGGGTTTTCGAGGCGGACGATACGGCGGTTGCGTTCGGCCAAAGTGGCGGTCTTGGGCTTCCATGCCTTGGCCTCCTCGGGCGACAGCTCGGCGAAGGTCATGATGACCAGCAGGTCGCCCGTCTTGCCCAGGTGGGCCGTGGCCCCATTGAGGCAGACCTCGCGGGTACCGGCTGGGGCCGGGATGGCGTAGGTCTCGAAACGCTCGCCGTTGGCGAGGTTCCCGACCAAAATCTTCTCGTAAGGCAGCATGCCCACCAAGTTCATGAGCTCGATGTCGATGGCGAGGGAACCCTCGTAATCGAGACGGGCACCGGTGACTTCGGCGCGGAGCAGCTTGGTGCGCAACAGGTGGTAAAGCATGGCGCTAAGCCCACCTTCTCACTCGGGATGCTTGCCTGCGTCAAACAAGTTTGCATCGTGGCGTCACATGGCGGCCAAACATCGAGGCGTTTTCTCATCCATCGGCGAGGCCGTGGCGAGCTTCGCCGTGGACGTCGTTTATGAGCGCAAAAAAGGCTTCGGGGCGCTGCTCTTAGGTGGCTTTTTGCGAGTGCTTTCATGGGTTTTCGGTCTGCTGGTCCGACTGCGTCTTTGGCTCTACCGTCACCGCCTCTTTCGGGACACCCCGCTGGGGTGCAAGGTCGTCGTCGTAGGAAATTTGACCGTGGGGGGGACGGGGAAGACCCCCATCGTCATGAAAATGGCCCGGGTCCTCGCACAGCGTGGGCGAAAAGTGGCGATTCTCTCCCGTGGCTACAAAGGGGCGTCGGATTCCATGGCCAAGCGCTTTTGGCGCTGGCTGACGCAGGGTAGCCGTCCCGACCCGTTGGTGGTTTCGGATGGCAAAAAGGTCCTGATCGGGCCGGATGAGGCCGGCGATGAGCCTTATATGATGGCGGCCAACCTCACCGACACGGGCGTGGTCGTCATCGTGGACCGTGACCGCGTCGAAGGCGGGCGCTTCGCCCTACGCCGTTTCGGGGTGGATACCATCCTCCTCGATGATGGACTCCAATACCTCCCGTTGCGCGGTCAGATCAATCTCTTGCTCGTGGATAGCCATGATCCTTTCGGCAATGGGGCCATGCTGCCGCGCGGCATCCTCCGGGAGCCCATCTCCAACCTGAGCCGCGCGTCCTATGTCTTCATCACCAAGTCCTCCGGCCCGCCGGCGGAGGCTTTGGTCAGCCTGATCCGTCGGCATAACCCCCGCGCCGAAATCATCGCCTGCGCCCATACGGCGAAGGAGTTGGTCGACCTCGAGTCAGGCGTGGCCGTGTCCTTGGCGAGCCTCCAAGGCAAACGGGTGGCCTCGTTCTCCGGCATCGCGACCCCGGAGCGTTTCGAGGAGACCCTGCGCGGGCAAGGGGCCGTCATCGTCGCGAACCGTCGCTTCCTCGACCACCATGCCTTCAACGACGAAGACTTGGACGAAGTCCTGGACCGAGCCTTGCGCGCCAAGGCCGAGATGATCGTCACGACGGAAAAAGATGCGGTCCGCATCCAAGGCCGCTTCCGTCCACCCATTCCCTTGGTCTTCATCCGGCTCGAGGTGGAGATCCTCGGCGACCGTGACGGCTTCAACGCGGCCGTCGAACGGATCTGCCTCGGGCCTTCGGCGCAGCGCTGACCGGCTCCGGCTGCAGGTGATTGGCCAGCCCCAGGAACGCGTCTTGGGCCGATGGTCCGCGCCGACCGACTTCCAGGGCGGAACGATAGGCGCCCTCCGACTGCAGGAACTTGGCGTCGCCGAGACGCTCGGCGTAGGTCCCCAGGATCTCCTGCTCCACGCGCTTGCGGAGGTGCTTGCTCCGGATCGGGAAGATGCATTCGACGCGGCGCAAGAAATTGCGCGGCATCCAGTCGGCGCTGCCCATGAGGATGACCGCATCGCCGCCGGTGTTCTCAAACCGGAACAGGCGGCTGTGCTCGAGGAAGCGCCCGAGGACGCTGCGGACGCGGATATTTTCGCTCTTGCCCGCGACGCCCGGGATGAGGCAACAAACGCCCCGGACCACGAGGTCCACCTTCACGCCGGCCTGCGAGGCCTTGTAGAGGGCCTTGATGACATCGGGGTCGACCAAGCTGTTCACCTTCGCGAAGATGGTCGCCTTACGCCCGTGCTGCGCGGCCGAGGCCTCCGCATTGATGAGGTCGATGATGCCGCGATGGAGATCGAAGGGGGCGACGAGGAGATGCTTGAACTTCGGCTTGGCGAGATTGCCCGTCAGGACATTGAAGAGCAGGCCCACGTCGGCCGTGACTTCTTCGTCGGCGGTGAACAAGGAAAAGTCCGTATAGAGCCGGGCGGTCTTGGGGTTGTAGTTACCCGTTCCGAGATGGGCGTACCGACGGAGACCGCCCTTTTCCTGCCGCACCACCAAGCAGGCCTTGCAATGCGTCTTCAGGCCCGCGAGGCCGTAGACAACGTGCGCGCCGGCTTCCTCCAGCTGGCGGGCCCACTCGATGTTGTTGAGCTCGTCAAAGCGGGCGCGCAATTCGACCAACGCGGTGACTTGCTTGCCGTTCCGGGCCGCTTCCTTGAGCGCTTCGACGACCGGCGAATCGCCGCTGGTGCGATAGAGGGTCAACTTGATCGCGACCACCGATTCATCCCGCGCCGCCTGCCGGATGAAGTCGACGACCGGGTTGAAGGACTCGTACGGATGATGGAGAAGCAGGTCGTGTTTGGCGATGCGGCTGTAGAGCTTCTGCGGGTCCGTGAAGTCGGGCGAAAGGACCGGCGCGAACGAGGGATACAGCAGGTCCGGCCGACCCACTTGGTCGATCAGGCTGCTTAGCCGGACCATGTTCACGGGGCCGGCGGAGCGGAAGGCGTTATCCGCGCCGAGGCCGATGGACTTGAGCAGCCAGGTCACCTCCTCATCGGGCGCCTGCGCCTCGATTTCCAAGCGCACCGGCGCGCCTTTACGCAGGTTGCGGATTTCGTCTTCGATGGTCTCCAGGAGATTGCCCGACTCCTCCTCGTCGACGTAAAGGTCGCTGTTGCGCGTGATGCGGAAGGCCCACGAACCAAGGACATCCAGCCCCGGGAAAAGCCGGTCCACGAAGAGTTCGATGACCATGCTGAGCAAGGTGAACGAGCGCTTCGCGCCGGAGCCGAGGGACAAGACGCGCGGCAACACGCGCGGGATGGGCACCACGGCGCGACGGACCTCGCCGGTTTCCGGATCGCGCAGCTGGGCCAGCAGGTACAGCCCTTTGTTCGTGAGCACCGGGAAGGGGTGCGAAGGGTCGATCGCCAACGGTGTCAGCGCCGGCAAGATGTCGCGATCAAAACGCGGCGAGAGCTCCGCGCGATCGGCGTCGTCGAGCTGTTCCTTGGCTTTGACCACGATGCCTTCCTTGGCCAAGGCCGGGAGGAGCTGATCGCGCCAGCAGGCCTGCTGGGCGTCGACCAACGCGTGCGCTTGGCGCAGGACCGCTTCGAGGAATTCGCGCGTCGCCGGGTGCGTGGCCGACTCTTCCTGCTGCATGAGGCCGGCCACGCGGATTTCAAAGAACTCGTCGAGGTTGGAACTGACGATGGAGAGGAAACGGACACGCTCCAACAAGGGAACGGTATCATCCTCCGCGAGTTCCAGCACGCGGCGATCGAAGGTGAGCCAACTGAGTTCGCGATTAAACATGACAGCCCCCCGTACTATGGCGGTTCCGTGCCGATGTCAGTACGGACCCGATGGGGGAGGGGCCGGCCATACCCCAAAACCGCTTGAAAACCGCGTTTTGGGGCCCTCGGCCATGTAACATCTTCGCAACGAGCCCTTGGCAACCTTCCCGACGGGCGGTTGTCTATGAGGCATGCCCCTCATTTCCGAAAAGGAGCTTAAGGCTTCCTACGACGTCATCATCGTTGGCTCCGGGGCGGGCGGCGGTCAATCGGCCTATACGCTCACGATGAACGGCGTGAAAGTTTTGCTCCTGGAAGCCGGGCGCAACTACGACCCCCTGACGGAGACGGCGATGTTCCAGACGCCCAGCGCCGCCCCGCTGCGCGGCATTTCCCTGGAGGACAAACCGTTCGGGTTCTACGACGCGACCGTGGATGGCGGCTGGCAGGTCCCGGACGAACCCTACACCAACGCCTCGACCGAGGCGGAAAACAAGTTCTGGTGGTGGCGCGCCCGCATGCTCGGCGGCCGGACGAATCACTGGGGCCGCATCTCGCTGCGCAACGGCCCTTATGACTTCAAACCCTATTCGCGCGACGGCCTCGGCGTGGATTGGCCCATGAGCTATCAGGACGTCGCCCCCTACTACGATAAGGTCGAGATGTTGATCGGTGTCTATGGCTCCAACGAGGGTCTGGAAAACACGCCCGACTCTTCCGAGGGTTGCCTGTTGCCGCCGCCGAAGGCCCGCGCCGGCGAGCTCTACATCAAGAAGCACGTCGCCAAGCTCGGCATCCCGGTGATTCCGATCCACCGCGCGATCCTGAGCGTCAAGCAAGACGCCGACAACATCCCGGCCAAACTGCACCCGGGCAACCCTCGCGCGCAAGGCATCCTCGCGGAAGCCATGCGCCAACGGGCCGCCTGCTTCTGGGCGACCGACTGCGGCCGCGGCTGCTCGATCAAGGCCAACTACCAGTCCACCACGGTGCATCTGCCCCCGGCGATGGCCACGGGGAACCTGGACATCCTCCCCAACGCGATGGCCCGCGCGGTCACGCTGGATGCTCATGGCAAAGCGAACGGCGTATCCTTCATCGATAAGGTCACCGGCCGGGAAATCACCGCCAAAGCCCGCGTCGTCATTCTCGCGGCTAGCTCCGCCGAGTCCGCGCGGATCCTGCTCAACTCGAAGTCGCCCAAGTTCCCCGACGGTCTCGCCAACTCTTCGGGGGAAGTCGGCAAGAACATCATGGATACCGTGGGGGCGAGCCTGGGCGGACAGGTGCCCGCGTTTGAGAATCTCCCGGTCCACAACGAGGATGGTGCGGGCGACCACGTCTATGTCCCCTGGTGGCTCTACAAGGAACAGAAAGCCGGCAAACTCGACTTTGCGCGCGGTTACCACATCGAGTTCGCGACGGGCCGACGCATGCCCAACGTCGGCGTCGCCGGTCCCGCCAAACCCGGCTACGGCAAGGCATTCAAGGAAGACCTTCGGCGTACGTACGGCAGCTTCATCGGTTTCTCCGGCCGGGGTGAGATGATTCCGAACAAGGACTCCTTCTGCGACCTCGACCCGAGCGTGAAGGATAAGTGGGGCATCCCCGTGCTGCGTTTCCACTGGAAGTTCTCCGAACATGAACTGAAGCAAGCGCTGCACATGCACCAAACCTTCGCCCGGATGATCGAAGCCATCGGCGGGAAGGTCGGCGGCAAACCCGCGACGGACGGGGCCAAGGCCATCAAACCCGGCGGTTTCATCATCCATGAAGTCGGCGGGGCCATCATGGGGGCCGACCGCAAGCGGTCCGTGACCAACCAATGGAACCAATGCTGGGACGTCCCCAACCTGCTCATCAACGATGGCGCCCCGTTCTGCAGCAACGCCGACAAGAATCCGACGCTCACCATCATGGCGCTCGCGTGGCGCGCCTGCGACCACCTCATCGAAGAGATGCGCCAAGGTAACCTCTAAACAACCCGACCCACATGACCCCCTCCGAAAACCCCGTTCGGCAGATGCCTCGGCGCATCGCCTTGAAGTGGCTCGCCGCGGCGGCCGCCGGCATGGCCTTGGCTGGACGCCTCGATTTGGCGATGGCCCAAGTCCCCACCAAATCGGGCAAGCCCATCGGCACCGATCCCGTCCTCAACAAAGACTACAAGCCCGGCGAGCTGTGGCCGCTGCTCATGTCCCCGGCACAGCGCCGGGCGGCGGCCGCGTTGGCCGACCTCATCATCCCACCCGAGGAGGGAGGCCTCAAGCCTTCGCAACTCGCGGTGCATGAGTTCATCGACGAGTGGATCAGTTCGCCTTACGACCAAACCGCCAAGGATCGTCCCGTCATCTTGGCGGGCTTGGACTTCCTGGATGCCGAAGCGCAGCAACGCCATCAGGCCGTCTTCGCCGAACTGAACGCCGCGCAACAAGGGGGCATCGCCGACGCCATCTGCGGCGCGACCCCCACGACGCCGGCGTACCGACATCAGGTGAGATTCTTCGACCGGTTTCGCCATCTCGCGGCGGGCGGTTACTACACCACGCCGCAAGGCATGTTGGAACTTGGGTACGTGGGCAACCGACCGACGGCGACGTTTGATGGGCCCACGCCGGAAGCCCTCAAGCACCTGGGGCTGGCCTAGCGCGCCGAATAGACGATCCGCAGTTCCGCGGTGCCGCTCAGGCGGACCCGCGGTGCGGGCGCCTGCGTATGGGCGATGACATCGCCGCGCTCGAAGGTTTCGGCGAGCAACTTGATGTCATGCTTCGAAAGACCACGGGTGGGCACTTCCACCGTTTGCAGGGCCCCTCGCTGGATACCGATGAAACGTAGCATACCCTTGATGATCTGCACATCCGAGACCACCCGGACCGCCGCGGGGTCGACCGTCGGAGTCGTTTGATTCGAGAATAAGGCGAACGAAAAACGGACCTCGCGCAAGTCGCGGTGCAGCTTGCGGTTGACGAACTCCGTGGAAACGGGCGCCGACCAGCGCCGAGCCTCGTGCGTCCAATGCAGGCCTTGGGCCAACTGGGGACAGGGCAGGGCATCGAGGTCGGGACCGAGGCGCGTCAACAGCCCCTCCGCCGCGACGCGATCGCTGAGTCGCTGGAGACGCTCGGAAGTCACCCGCAAGGCCGGCTCCAGGATGATCAGCAGCCCCTCGGGATGCAGGCGACGTTTGAGTTCCGCGACCCAGCGCATCAGCCCATCGGCATCGAGGTCCTTGAGTTCGTTGAGCACGAAACCGGCCACGATCACGTCGAAGGTTTCCTCCGGCCAGGCGGCGGGTCGACTCGCATCGCCCACGCGGGTCGAGACATCGACCTTGTCCCCCAAGACCGTCTCGGCGAAATTCTCCAGCGCCACCAAAGCGGAGGGCGATTTGTCGAGGGCATGCAGGCTGACGCGATGGGCGCCGTCGGCGAGCAAGCGATGCGCCACGGAGACCCCGCAAGACCCCGGACCGGACCCCAGGTCCAGGATGCGTGCGCGATCGTTCGGTGGGCGCCAGCCCCGGAAATCCAAGGCATAGGATAGCGCGAAGGAAGTCCGCGTGAAACTCTGCGGCAGGAAGAAAACCCCGTAACCGGCCAGCAAGCTCGGCTCAGCGAAGTAATCGGGGAAAGTCTTATCGGGGCGCTCGGTCGTGAAGAGGTCCGACAGCCTCCCCACGGAGGGCATCAACCGTTCCAAGGCCAAATCGCCGGCCAGTTCGGTGGCGACCTCGGCTTGGCGAACCCAGAACTGCTCGGCGGCGGGCGGGTAGCCGAAGCGATTGGACTCAGGCGCCGACATCGCGTCGACCCTCCAAGGCGCTGCGTAAGGTCGCGGGATCGGCGAAGGTCAAACCACTGCCGCTCGGGAGACCAAAACCGATGCGGGACACCTTGATGGTATCCCGGACGCCATGGATGCACTCACGGACATAGTGACAGGTGGCTTCGCCCTCGATGTCATTGCCCAGCGCCAAGACGACTTCGGTGATGGGTTCGTCCCGTAGACGCTGCTCCAAGGTCGTGAGGTTGAGGTCTTCCGGACCGATGCCGTTGATCGGCGAGAGACGTCCATGCAGGACATGGTAAGTGCCACGGTGAGCCAAGGAACGCTCCAGGGCCATCAGGTCGGGAACCTGCTCGACGATGCAAAGGGAGCCCGGATCGCGCTTGGGATCGCTACAGACCTCGCAGAGCGGGGCCTCGGCCAAACTACCGCAACGGTCGCAACGTCGGACGCATCCGGCGGCCGCCTCCAAAGAGGCCAGCAGCGGCGCGAGCTTGGCCGGTTTTTCGACCAGGAGGTGCAAGGCAATCCGCTCGGCGGAACGATGCCCCAGGCCGGGCAGTTGGCGAAGGAGCTGGCGAACTTTCTCGAAAGACGGCGTCACGGGCTGGATCAGAGCCCGGGCAGGGAGAAGCCCGCCGTGGCCTTGGACATCTCCGCATCGTAGATTTCCTTGGCCTTGGTCGAGGCTTCTTGCAAGGCGGCCACCAGAGCCGTCTCCACGATCGCCTTGTCCTCCTTGAGGAACTCGGGGTCGATGGCCAAGCCGACGACCAAGCCATGGCCGTTGACGGTGACCTTGATGGCGCCGCCGCCATGGGAGACCTCCAGGCGTTGCTCGCCCAGACGTTGTTGGACCTCGGCGATGCCGCGTTGCATCTTCTGGGCCTGTTTGAGGAGTTTGCCTACGCCTGCCATAGTGCCGTCACATTCGACCAGCCTCGGCGATGAGTCAAGGGCGACCCACCGACGTCCCGGCTTGCGAGCGGGGCGGAAAGCCGTCAGACCTTGCGCCATGGCTTCCCCCCGGGACATCCAGTTGGTCGGTGCATTTGTGGCGGTGACCTGGGAAGACGGCCAAGAGCACTTTCTCACGGGGGAGTTCCTCCGCGAACGTTCCCCCAGCGCCGAGAACATGGGCGAGGTCGACATCCTGGGCCAGCGCTGGGGCGGGGACGGGCCGCGGCAGTTCCCTGGCGTCACCGTCCTCGGAATGCAACGCGTCGGTAACTATGCCGTGACCTTCGAGTTCAGCGACGGGCATCGGACCGGGATCTATAGTTGGGATTACCTCCGGTCCATCGCGGCCGACGCGAAATAAAGTTTTTTACGGATTGCGACCATGGCCAAAAAGAAGACACTTACTTTCGTGAAGAAAACCTACGTGTTGGATACGAACGTTTTGATTCATGACCCCGAATCGCTGTTCAAGTTCGACGAACACACCGTGGCAGTGCCGGTGGAAGTGCTGTCGGAACTCGATCGCCTGAAGACCCAACCGGGTCAGCTCGGCGCCAGTGCGCGGCGCGTCAACCGCTCGATCCGGGCGCTCTTCGAGAACCGCGCCCTGAAGGAAATCGCGGAAGGCGATCCCGCCAAGCCCGGCGCCCTGCACGCCAAGCTGCGCGACGGCGGCGAGCTGCGCGTCGTGATCAACGACTCGCTCATCCGCGAGCACTTCAACGGCGAGCGCTCCGAGCGTCTGCGGGCGGTCTTCATGCAGGTCGATGCCCCGGATCACCGCATCATCGCGTCCGCCCTCTACCTGCGCGACACCACCAAGGGGCCGGTCATCCTCGTCACCAAGGACGCCTGCATGGCCTTGAAGGCCCAAGCGCTTGGCCTCGAAGTCCAGGACTACCGCAACGACCGCATCGAAACCAGCGACGTCGGCGACTACAAGACCGTCGCCGTCACGGCCGCCGCGATGCGCGATTTCAAGGAACTCGCCCAGGTCGAGGTGAAACTCAAGGGGGAGGCCATTCCCGCCATCAATGAATACGTGATGCTGACCTCCAGCGATTGGAGCGAACCGGCCCGGCACGTGGGTGAAAATGTTTTCGTCCCGCTGGGGCTCTACCGCGAATTCCTCTCGACGGACAGCGGCGCCCGGAAAGGACTGCAGATGCCCCGCGGCATGCGCGTCATCCCCAAGAACTTCGAACAGTGGATCTTCCTGGATGCGCTGCTCAACCCGGACATCAAACTGGTGACCTGCTTCGGTCGGGCCGGCACCGGCAAGACCTTCCTGTCCATCGCCGCCGCGCTTTCGCAAGTCCTCAGCGACTTCTCGCCCTACAAGAAGCTCTACGTGTCCCGCCCCGTCGTCCAGATCGGCAAGGACATCGGCGCCTTACCCGGCACCAAGGAGGAGAAACTTTCGCCCTACATCCAGCCGTACTTCGATAACCTCGAAGTGCTCTTTTCCCGCAATGGCGCCCCGGCGGCTCCGCAGGTGGCACCCTCGAGCAAGGCCCTGGTGGCCACGGACTCGCAACGGAAGCAGAAGAAGGCCCAGGCCATGAAGGCGGCGCAGCCCATCTTCGGTTCCCAATTCCAGCAGGTCGGTCAGCCCCGCAAGCCCTACCAGTGGTTGATCGACTCCGGCCTGATTGAGATCGAGGCGATGACGTTCATCCGCGGGCGCTCCATCGGGCACGCGTTCATGATCGTCGACGAAGCGCAGAACATGACACCCCACGAGGCCAAGACGGTCATCACGCGCATCGGCGAAGGCTCCAAGCTCGTCCTCATCGGCGACTTGGATCAGGTCGACACCCCTTACCTGGACGGCAAGTCCAACGGCCTCATCCACACGCACGAACGCATGAAAGGCCACGCCATCACGGCCAATGTCCGGCTGTTGCACGGCGTCCGCAGCGTCTTGTCCGAACTGGCTTCCCAGCTGATGTGAGCAACTTCCTTGGGGCAACCCCCTGAGGAACGCAGTCCGTCCTTGCCGACCTCCTCCGAGGGCTTTCGCTTCTCGTCGTGGCCCAGGAGACCCCCATGCAGCGTCAGTACCGCGAGTTCCGAGAGAAACTCGCGAGCGGGACCATCCTGCTTTTTCGGTTAGGGGATTTCTACGAAGTCTTTGGCGAGGATGCCGAAATCGCCTCCAAGGTCTTGGGCCTGACGCTCACGAAGCGCCATGAGACCCCCATGGCCGGACTGCCTTACCATGCGGCCCCCGCCTACGTTAACCGCCTCCTCGCCGCCGGCTGGAAGGTCGCCATCTGCGATCAACTGGAGGCGCCGGTCACGGGCAAGCTGGTCCGTCGCGGCCTCACCCGCATCCTGACGCCGGGAACGGCCTTGGAAGACTCGCAACTGGATTCACGCCGCGGAAACTACCTGGCGGCGCTGTCTTGGGATAAGCACGGTTGGCATGCCGCTTGGCTCGACGTATCGACGGCGGACTTTCGCCTCGCCACCGACCTGACCCCGCAACGCCTTTTGCCTCTGTTGCATTCGGTCGGTCCGCGCGAAGTCATCCTACCGGAAGGGCTGGAACCACCTGCCGAATTCCGTGAAGCCTTCGAGGTCTTCATGCAGGGTAGGGCGGTCTCGCGCCTGCCGGGCTGGAACTTCGAAGGGCCCGCGGGAGCACGCCTGGTCGCCCAGACGCTCGCCGTGCATGGCTTGGCCGGCTTTGGCCTGACCGATGAACATCCCGCGCTGGGCACCGCGGGCGCCGTGCTGGGCTACGTCACCGACTCGCTCTGCGACCGCCCCAAGAACCTCTTCCGCCTGATCGAGGCCAAACTGGGCGCCGCCGTCCTGCTGGACGCCGCGTCCTCGCGCAACCTCGAGCTGTTCGCCGCGACCAACGGCTCGCGGGAGACTTCGTTGCTGGAAGCCATCGACAAGACCTCGACCCCGGCCGGTGCGCGCCAATTGGCGATGTGGCTCGCCGAGCCCTCGACCGACCTGGCCGTGATCCATGGCCGCCAAGCCGCCGTCGGCGAATTCTTCAAGCATGCGGGGGCTTCGTCGCGGATCGGCGAATCCTTGAAGAACGTCCGCGACGTGCCCCGCATCCTCGCGCGTCTCCAGAACCGCCTCCGCAACCCGCGCGAACTCGGCGGGATCAAGGATACCCTGCATGCTTTGCCATTGCTGAAGGAAGAACTCACGGCCTTGCCCGGCGGCGCCCTGCAGGCCTGTGCGGGACGCATCTCCCTGGAATCGCCCCTGCTCGGCAAACTCACGGCCGCCTTGGCCGAGGAGCTCCCGGTGGACCTCACCGAAGGCGGGGCGCTCCGCGTCGGGTACGATGCCGAACTCGACCGACTCCGGTCGTTGGCGACCGACAGCAAAACCTGGATCGCCGATTTCGAGCGGCAGGAGCAGGCGCGGACCGGCATCAAATCCCTGAAGGTTCGTTATAACGGTGCCTTCGGGTACGCCATTGAGATCACCAAGGCCAATTTGGCGGCCGTCCCCGCCGACTATATCCGCAAGCAGACCATGGTGAACGCGGAGCGTTTCACCACGGAGGAACTTCGCGCGAAGGAACGTGAAGTCCTGCGGGCCGATGAACAGGCCTTGGCCCGCGAGACCGAGCTCTTCCAGGCGCTGCTCGCCGAAGTCCTCACCGCCACCGAATCGCTGCTCGCGACGGCCAATGCGATCGCCGAAGTCGACATCCTGCGTGGCTGGGCGGAACTCGCCCGCGAAGCCCACTGGGTCCGCCCAACCGTCGACGACTCCGCTGTCCTCGAGATCACCCAAGGCCGCCACCCCGTCGTCGAGCGCATGCTGCAGGCCCGCCCGGGCGCGGGTTCCTTCGTGCCGAACGACACCCGCCTCAGCAGCGGCGGCGAACAGATCGCCTTGCTGACGGGCCCGAACATGGCCGGCAAGTCGACGTACATCCGCCAGGTCGCCTTGATCGCCTTGTTGGCCCACCTCGGCTGTTGGGTCCCGGCGCAGGCCGCGCACATCGGCTTGGTCGATCGCATCTTCTGTCGCGTCGGCGCCTCCGATGAACTCGCCCGCGGCAACTCGACCTTCATGGTCGAGATGAACGAAACCTCCAACATCCTCAACAACGCCACGGTACGCTCGTTGGTCGTCCTCGATGAAATCGGCCGCGGCACCAGCACCTACGACGGCATCAGCATCGCGTGGGCCGTGGCCGAGCATCTCCATGGGACGGGTCCGGCGGGACCGCGCACGCTCTTCGCCACCCATTACCACGAGTTGACCCAATTGACCGGGCTCTTGCCGCGGCTGCGCAATTGGTCGGTCGCGGTCAAGGAATGGCAGGATGAGATCGTCTTCGTCCGTCGCGTCGTGCCCGGCGCCGCCGATCGTTCCTACGGCATCCAAGTGGCCCGCCTCGCCGGCATGCCGCCCACCGTGGTGTCGCGGGCTCGCCACATCTTATCCGGCTTGGAAACCGGCGCAGGTCTGCCCGTGCAGAAATCGGTCGAAATCGCCCAAGTCACGCTGACTCCGCAGGAAGCGGCCCCCACCAAGAAGCCGGTCGCCACGCCGAAGACGCCGAAACCCACGCCGAAGAAAGACGCGGCGGGTCCTGAGCTCGACCTCTTCGGTTGAGTCAGATGCGCTGATTCCAGTCCGTGGAATTGAACTGCGCCCACGTTTCCTCGTGGTCGTGCTGATCGTAGATCGGTTCCGTGACGGCGACGGGGGGGCTTTGCAGCACCTTGCCCAAGGCCACGGGGAAATCCTTCTCGAAGCGGTTCCAGTCGCAGCCCGGCAGGAAGGGCCGCCAGACATAACCTTCCAAGAGCAAGCCGTGCCGCGTGCGTTTTTGGGCGGCGCCGGCGACTTTCCGGCCGTCATCCGACCGGACCAGGTCATTGGGCTCAGCCCGTTGGGCGCAGTTGTCCGGCGACTGGAAGGGACGTGAACCCGCGGGCAGGGGCGCCAGCTTGACGGGCTGAGCTTGGGCCAAGAGCGCTTCGGCCAAGGCTTGGTGCACGGCCGCGTAGCTTGCCATGGCATCGGCTTCGCACAGCGGGTGACCAGTCGGCAGCACCACCGCAAACGTCCAATCCTCCAGGTGCGAGACCAACCCGCCGCCCGTGGCTCGACGCACCAGTTGGGCGTTGGCGGGCACGAGCGCCCGGTAGGTCGCCCACTTCTGCGAGATACCAAACGTGAAGGCTGGCACGGACCACGCGAACGGCCGGTAACGGACGCGCTCGGGGTGCGGATACTTTTCCAGCAAGAGCAGGTCCGCGGCCATGTTCGCGACGGCATCGGCGGCTTGGCGGGGAAGAACGTCCATCTCAGAAGTCTATGCCTTTTTCCAACAAACGCACGACCTTTCGGCCCGTGGCCTGTTCGTACCATGTTTCGGCGCCACGGGGGATGCGCAGTTCGTTCAACTGGTCCGCAAAGGGCTGGGCGGGGGTGCGCAGCTTGCCCGCGAGCGGGTGCAGCTGCAGACTTAAATCACGCGGGCGCGGGCCGAGTTGCGGCACGTCGCACCGTTGCGCGGGGCGGATGAGTTTCTCCGGATCGAGCCCGAAGTGTTCGGCCACCTTCACCCCCATCTCGAAACGACTGAGCGGTTCGAGGCCGGCCCAGTGGTAGACCCCCGAGAGGTTGGGGCGCTCACACAGCTCCACCGCCGCATCGGCCAAATTGCTCAAGCTGACCGGCTGGCGAATCTCATCCGTGAACAGCGGCGTCTGTTTGCCGGCGGCCCAATCCTTGAAAAGCCGTTCGTGGAGCCCGCGATCGCCCGTGCCGGAATTGCCGTTGAGCAAAGTGGTCCGAATCACCGCCGCGTGCTCGCGACCGTACTTGAGGACTTCGACTTCGCCGGCCGCCTTGGTGCGACCGTAGAGATGCAACGGAGCGGGCGCCGCCGTATTGCCGTACCGTCCGGTCTCGCCGTCGAACACCATGTCGGTCGAAAGGTGGATGAATTTGGCGCCGACGTGAAAGGAAAGCTGCGCCAAGCGGCGGGGGAGATCGACGTTCAACGCTTCCGCTTTTTCCGGCTCGCGATCGCAGCCATCGATGGTCGCGAGGGCGGCGCAGTTGATCACGGCCTGCGGAAACTCCTCGAGCATGAGGGACTGCACGGCCGCGACATCGCGGAGGTCCATCGTGATCGACCGCTGGAGGTCGGGTACGACCGCCGCCTTGGAACCGCCGATGGCTAGGACCTCATGCCCACGGCGCAACGCCGCCAAAACGACCTCGCGGCCGGCAAAACCATTGGCGCCTGTGACGATCATCCGCATCGCATCAAAAGTAGCGTTTACGGGCTCGGAGGCAAGCGGGGAGGGTGTGGCTCACGCTTGCCAAAGCGGTCAGGAGCAGCCTTGATGGTCTCTTCCATGCCGACTTATTCCGAATTGGCCAATCGGCCCGTCCTGTCTCAGCCCGTCTATGAGGCTGGCCGTCCCATCGAGGTCGTAGCCCGCGAGTTCGGTTTGGACCCGGCATCGGTCATCAAGCTGGCTTCCAACGAGAACCCCCTGGGGCCATCGCCGAAAGGCTTGGACGCCGCCCAGAAGGCCTTGCAGGTCTGCCATCTCTACCCCGACGGTGGTTGCACGTTCCTCCGCGAGAAGTTGGCGTCGCACTGGGCGATGAAGCCCGAGAATTTCGTCGTCGGCAATGGCTCGAATGAAGTGATGATTTTGCTCGCCCAGGCCTTCCTTCGCGCGGGCGACGAAGTCGTCTTCGGTTCGCAAGCCTTCATCGTCTACAAACTCGCGACGATGCTCTTCGGCGCCACGCCGGTGGAAGTGCCGATGCCGGGCTATCGTCACGACCTCAAGGCCCTCCGCGCCGCCGTCACCGAGCGGACCCGCCTCGTCTTCCTCGCCAGCCCCAACAACCCCACCGGTGGCACGGATGACCCCAAGGAAATCATCGCCCTGGCGGAATCCTTGCCGGAACACGTCATCTTCTGCCTCGATGAAGCTTACGCCGAATACCTCGATGCCTCGGCTGACCTTCGGCCCCTCATCGCATCCGGCCGCAAGGTGGTGGTCTCGCGAACCTTCTCCAAAGCCTATGGCTTGGCTGGCTTGCGCGTCGGCTACATGATGGGTTCCGCCGAAGTCATCGGCCTGCTCAACCGCGTCCGCCAACCGTTCAACGTCAACCTACCGGCCTTGGCCGCCGCCGAAGCCGCCCTCGACGACACCGAGTTCGTCCAGCGCACCCGCCAGGTGAACGCCGCCGGTTTGGCGCAGTTGGCCGCGGGTCTCAACGCCTTGGGTTACGAGTACATCGACGGGAAAGCGAACTTCCTGGCGGCCAAGATACCCGACGCCGACGCCGTCTTCACCCGCCTCCAAAAGGCCGGCGTCATCGTCCGACCGCTCCGTGGCTACGGCATGGTCGGCTGGCTGCGGCTCACCGTGGGGACCACCGCCCAAAACGCCCGCCTGCTGGCGGAGCTGGCCCAACGCTGAGATGGATTTCGAAGACGCCATCCGGCAAGTCCGCGAAAAAGATCAGCGTTACAGCCCGCAAGCCTACGACGTGGTCCGCCTCAGCCTCGACCACGCCCAGAAGATCGTCCACGGCGAACCCAAGAAAGGGAAGCCCTTGGTCAATCGGCATGTCACGGGACCGCAATTACTCGAAGGGTTCCGTCAGCACGTCCTCGAGACCTATGGCCCCATGTCCTACCAGTTGCTCAGCAATTGGGGGCTCAAGAAGACGGACGACGTCGGCAACATCGTCTTCAACATCATCAGCACCGGCCTGTTCGGTCGCTCCGAAGAGGACAACCTCGAAGACTTCGGCGGCGTCTACGACTTCAAGGAAACCTTCCTGAAACCGTTCGACCCCAAGACGAAGGCTTGATCAGGCGTTCACGAAGGCGAGGGCTTTGACCTCCGTGCAGCCGGGCAATTCGCGGATCTTGGCCAAGAGGGAACGTTCGTGGAAGCGGAGCTCCGACTTGATGACCGCGTTCTCGCATTGGATCACGAGCCGGCCGCCCTCGACCATCTTCAGAGGCGCCGTGCGTCGCGCCAGCTTCATCGGCAGCAACTCGCTCCAGTGGGCGATGATGACATCCTCCGGGACCGGCTTATCGAGCCGCATCTTCTTGAAGGCCTCGCCCATCGCTTCATCCAGCGTCTTCAATTCGCGGTCCGTGGAACGACCGCGGTCCTCCGGGACCCCGCGAAGGTTCGCGAGCAGGTTGACGACATGGCGCGAGAACTTCCCCTTGGTCTTGCCTTCGGTCAGCAGCGCTTGGATCAGTTTCGGGACTTCCGCCAGCCGTTCCGCCCGGAGGCATTTTTCGGGCGCATGGCGACCGCCGACGATCACGCCAACCGCGCCGGCATTACGTGGGCCTTCGCCGTCCTCGACGGGACTATCCCCGACATGCACCAGCGCCGTCAACGCCACGCCAAGACTCCGGGCCGCATGGGCGTAAGCGCGGGCGTCAGGCTTCGCGCAACCGATCTCCTCCGAGAGGTAGATGCCGTCGAAATGGCGGGCGAGGTCCTTTTGTTCCAGCACCTGACGCATGCGGACATCGGCATTCGACAGCACGGCCACCTTGATGCCGAGGAATTTCAGGGCCCCCAGCACGCTGACCATCCCCATGGCGACGCGCCAAGCCTTGGCGTCGGCGAAGGCGTGCCAACATTCCTTGAAAACCGCGTCGGCCCGGGAGGCGGGCAAGTGGGAGCCAAAGGTCCGTTCGACCACCTCGCGCCAAAAGGCTTCCGCTTTCGCTTGCTTATTGGCCGAGCGTAAAGCCGAAGCAAACGCACCCTCCAATTCCGCAGCCGCGACTTCAATGCCATGCTTCCGCGCGCAGGCGGAATACACCGCCCCCACCGAGGGATGGGGAAAGAGGACCGTCCCGGCCAAATCGAAGGTGATGGCCTTTACGCTAGCCATGACAGCGGGATGCGCACCGAACGGCGGTCGGAGGTAGGAGTGGCAGGACGGGAATTCATCGAAATTGCAGGAAAGACGGCGTTGGGGGAGACCCCCCAGGTACCACCATCATGTCCCTGCTTGTCTAATCGCCAACCCAAGTCATAAACAAGTTATGCACCTACCCCGCCTAGCCCTGCTGACCATTCTCGGACTCTCCGCCCTCGCCACCATTGGCTGTAATACCGCCACCCCCGCGGCCCGCGGCCCGGTCTCCAAGGTCTTCGTCCGCGACGTCGCCGCCTCTTCCTTGCACGCCACCGACATCCTCGCCAACGCGGTCCATGACGCCGGTGTGCGCTCCTTGTCGGCCCAAGGGTTCACCGTCGTCGCGACGGAAGGCGAAGCGGATGCCGTGCTCCGCAGCAGCTGGCAAACCCAGAAGAGCACCGACAACCGCTCGGACATCCCCAAAGTCAGCCTCTCGCTGTCGCTTTTCGATAAGTCCAATCGCCGTTTGTTTGACGGTAATTCCGGACCTGCGGTGGCCGCCAATTTCTGGAACGAGAGCCGCGCCACAGCCGAGGTGACCACGATCCTCAAGGGCCTCCCGGCTCCTGCGAAGAAGTAATCAACGGGCCCTGAGCAGCGCTTCGATCTCCTGCTTGAGCAGCGCGAGTTCGGGCATTTGGGCGCCTGCGGCCAATCCGCGTCGGAGCGGCTCCGCCCAGATGCCGCTCACTTCGACTTCACGCCCTTCGAGGTAATCGATGAGGCTGGAAGGGCGGTAGGGCCCCATGCCCTCCGTGACGTCGAACTGCGCCTGCAGGTGCTTTTCGGTGACGACATGCCCCCGCAAGGCCGCCGCGACACGCACCTCTTCCATGAGGCGGCGGGCCCGGGCCTTCAGCACCGGATCGGCCAGGATCAGGTCCGTCGTGATGCCGCCCGCCGCGATGGCCAAACCATTGAAAGGGATATTCCAGCAGAGCTTCTTCCAGAGGACGGCTTCCAAGGAGTCCTCCGCCCGACAGTCCACGCCCGCGGCCTTGAACGCCTCGACGCACTGGGTGACCGCCGGGTTGATGGGGCCTTCGGCGGCGGCCATTCGGACATAGCCCGCATGGGTATTGGAAACGACCCCTGGCTCGACGCGGTTGATGCATACGAAACACAAGCCCGCGACCACCCGAGCGAGCGGCACGACCGACTGGAAGGCTTCGACGTTACCCATGCCGTTCTGCAACGTGAGCAAGACGGTGCGTGGACCGACCAACGGTCGCACCAAGTCCGGTAAGACCGCGTTGGCCGTCGCCTTCGCCGCCACGACGATGAGGTCGCACGGCCCAAGACCCGCGCCGCTCGGCGAAGCCGACGCGAAGCGCACCGTCCGTTCGCCGTCCCGGCCCCGCATGACCAAACCGTGCCGCGAGAGTACTGCGTGATCGCTGCGGCTGAGCGCGTGCACCGCGTGGCCCGCCAAGGCCAAAAGACCTCCATACCAACCGCCCACCGCGCCCGCGCCGACGATCGCAACCTTCATGGCCGGCTCTGCGGACGGCGGACGGAAGTATGACGGGCCTCCGGCCGTTTGCTGGGGTAATCCAAAGTGAAGTGCAACCCGCGGCTTTCATGCCGCTGGAGCGCGCAATCGATGATCAAGTCCGCGACTTGGATGAGGTTACGCAATTCCAACAGACGCGGCTCCACGCGGAAATTCCAATAGTACTCGCGCACTTCGTCGGCCAAGGTGCCGATACGCGTGCGCGCCCGCTGCAGACGCTTGGTCGAGCGGACGATGCCGACATAATCCCACATCGTTCGACGCAGCTCATCCCAGTTATGCGTGAGTACGACGCGCTCATCCGGGTCGCCGGCGGAACCGTCCACCCAGGCCGGCAGGGGAAGGGCAGGGCGGTGCGCTTCGCGGATGTCCGCTTCAGCCGCCAAAGCCCCGTCATGGGCCAGCACGACGGCTTCCAGGAGCGAATTGGAGGCCAACCGATTGGCGCCATGCAAGCCGGTGCAGGCGACCTCGCCGACCGCGAAGAGGCCGCGGATGGTCGTTTGACCGCTCAGATCGGTCGCAACCCCCCCACAGAGGTAGTGGGCCGCCGGGACGACCGGTATCGCCTGGGTGGCCAAATCGAAACCCGCCTTGCGGCAGGTCTCGTAGATATGCGGAAAGCGATCGGGAAGATGCCCCGGCGCGACTTGGGTGGCATCCAAGAGCACATGCGGCGAACCATCGCGCTTCATCACCGAGTCGATGGCACGGGCCACGATGTCGCGTGGAGCCAAGTCGCCGAGGGGGTGGAAATCCTTCATGAAGGCGCGGCCCGAAAGGTCGCGCAAGATGGCGCCTTCGCCGCGCACGGCCTCCGAAATCAAAGCCCGACTGCCGTCGGGGGCCTTCAGCGCCGTGGGATGAAACTGCACCATCTCCATGTCACGGACTTCGGCCCCCGCGCGATAGGCCATGGCGATGCCGTCGCCGGTCGCGATGTCGGGATTGGTCGTGAATTGGTAGACTTGGCCCAGACCGCCCGTCGCCAGGATGACCGTGAACGCCGAGAGCGTCTCGACCCGACCCGCTTGGGTGTTCAGCACATGCAACCCATAGACGCGGTCGTCAGCCGAACCCACCCGGCAGCCGCCGAGCTTGGCGTTCGTCAGCAGATCGACGGCGAGATGGTGTTCCAACATCTTGACCTTCGGCTGGCGGGCGACGGCCCGGAGCAGGGCGGACTCGATCGCCCGACCGGTCATATCGCGGGCGTGCAAGATGCGGCGCTTCGAGTGGCCGCCTTCACGCCCCAGGTCAGGTCGACCATCGGCGCCATTCTCGAATTCGACGCCCCACGCGATCAGTTCAGCCACGCGCGCCGGTCCAGCCTCGATGATGTGCCGCACCACGTCCCCATCACAAAGCCCATCACCGGCCGACAGCGTATCCTGCACGTGACTCTGAAAATCATCGGCCTGATCGGTGACGCACGCGATACCGCCCTGGGCCCAATTCGTGTTCGACTCCGAGCTCGTCTTCTTGGTCACGATGGCGACGGAATGCCCTCGCTTGGCCAAATTGAGCGCAAAACTGAGCCCGCCAATCCCACTCCCTACGACAATGGCGTCAAAATGCGGAGTCATGAAGGTTCGAAAAGTAGGGTTAGTCAGGGTGTGAACAAGCGGATTTGACTGTTTTCGGAACATTCCATACGCCTGCAGGGTGGAATTCATAGTGATTTTGGCCTGTTGGGCAACCATCGGATTGTTCGAACTCTCCGAAATGGCGCTGGTGTCGTCCAACCGGCGTCGCCTGCAACGGCTCGCCGAAGATGGCAGCAAAGGCGCCAAAGCCGCCCTCGAACTGCTCGCCAATCCTTCGAAGTTTCTTTCCACGGTCCAGGTCGGGCTGACCTTTGGCAGCATCATCGCCGCCACCTTCGGGGGCGCCCCGCTCGCCGCCTACCTTCAGCCGTATCTCGAGGCGAGCAGTTGGTCGTGGCTGCACGACAACGCGGACGGCTTTTCCCGTTTGAGCGTATCTTTCGTGATCGGTTCGATGACGATCGTCTTCGCCGAAATCGTCCCCAAGCGCTTGGGCCTTTCGGACCCGGAGGGCCTCGCGGTCCTGCTGTCGCGCCCCATGATGGTGATCTCCTTTTTGGCGTCGCCCTTGGTCGGCACCTTGAGCTTCGCCGCCGACCTGGTGCTCGGTATCTTTGGTCGACGCCGGGCCCCCGAAGATTCGATGTCGGAAGATGAACTGCGCATGATGGTCGATCAAGGCATGGCCTCGGGCGTCTTGCATGCCTCCGAGCACCGCATGGTGCATGGCGCCTTGGCGATGGACGGAACGACGGCCGAACAACTGATGACGCCGAGCAACCGCGTCGTCTGGCTCAACCTCGCCGACCCGGATGAAGTCAACTGGCGCAAGATTGTGGCTTCGGGACACACCTGGTTCCCCGTCTTCCAGGATTCGCCCGACAAACCGCTGGGCGTCGTCTCCGTCAAGCGCTTGTGGGCGAACCTTTCGCTGGCCGGCGCCGCGTCGATCAAGGACGTGCTGACGGAAGCGCCGACGGTGACCCCGCACAACACGGCCACGCAGCTCTTGGAGAAGTTCCGGAAGGATAAGATCCACATGGCGCTGGTGGTCGATGAATTCGCCCGCGTACGCGGAGTCGTGACCTTGAATGACGTCCTGGAATCGGTGGTCGGGGAACTCCCGAACGAAGGTACCCCGACGACCCATGCCAAACCGGTCCGCCGCCGCGAAGACGGCAGCTGGCTCGTGGACGCCGTCGTCACCTTGGAGGATTTTCGTGAGCAAACCGGACTCATCGGGAAATTCCCGGGGGAAGGTACCGGCAGTTTCACGACGGTTGCCGGATTCTTGATGCGCTCACTCGGGCGCATTCCCAAGGAAGGCGACCGCGTCGAAGCTTTGGGTGTCATCTTCGAGGTCATCGACATGGACCACCATCGCCTCGACAAGGTCCTGGTGATGCCGAAAGCCCCGTCGCGTCCAGCCTGAGATCGCTTAGAGCCGCACCGGCAAGCCGGCCGCCCGCAGGTATTCCTTGGCCTGTTTCACGGTAAAGGTGCCAAAGTGGAAGATGCTGGCCGCCAAGACCGCGCTGGCGCGGCCATCCTTGAGGACCTGCGCCAAGTGGTCGAGATTGCCGGCGCCGCCCGAGGCGATGACGGGCACCTCCACGGCATCCGAAACCGCGCGGTTCAGCGGGACATCGTAACCGGCGGCCGTACCGTCGCGGTCCATGCTGGTCAGGAGGATTTCGCCCGCGCCGAGGCCATGCACTTGGCGAGCCCAAGCGATGGCGTCCAGGCCCGTGGCGTTACGGCCGCCATGCGTGAAAACCTCCCACTTGCCGGGCGCGACCTGCTTGGCGTCGATGGCGACGACGATGCATTGGCTGCCGAATTTACGGGCGGCCGCCAACACGAGGTTGGGATCCTTCACCGCCGAAGTGTTCAGCGAAACCTTATCCGCCCCCGCGTTGAGCATCGTCCGAATATCCTCAACCGAACGGAGACCACCGCCGACGGTCAAGGGCATGAAGACTTGATCGGCCGTACGCTCGACGACGTCGACCATCGTCTTCCGCTCATCGCTCGATGCGGTGATGTCCAAGAAAACGAGTTCATCCGCTCCCTGCTTTTCGTAGGCCGCGGCCACCGCGACGGGGTCGCCGGCATCGCGGAGTTCCTCGAACTTGACGCCCTTGACCACGCGGCCGCCATGGACATCGAGGCAGGGGATGATGCGGACGGAAAGCATGAGGGGATTAGAGGGGTAGGGAATCGACGGCTTTAGTAAAGCACGACCGTGACCGGCCCATCGTTGACGAGCGAAACCTGCATGTCCGCCCCGAAGACCCCGGTGGGCACGGCTTGACCGAGCTCCGCGCCCAGTCCCTGGACGAAGAGATCGAAGAGGGGCTTGGCGACATCCGGCTTCGCCGCCTTGTTGAACGAGGGGCGATTGCCTTTGGAGAAATCCGCCAACAAAGTGAATTGGCTGACGGCCAAGACGGCGCCGGCGGCATCCTTGATCGACAAACCCATCTTCCCTTCGGCGTCCTCCATCAGCCGGACCTTGGTCACTTCAGCGACGAGCCTGCGCGCGTCGTCGGGGGTGTCCTCCTTACCTACGCCCACGAGCAAGAGGTAACCCCGTCCGATGTGGGCGACCGTGGCGCCCGCGACCGCGACCGAGGCGCTCAGGACGCGCTGCACCACCACGACCATGCTAGGTCAACGCCTCCAAGATGGTCCGAAGCTTCATCTCGGTCTCGGCCGATTCCGAGGCGGGGTCCGACCCCTCCACGATACCCGCGCCCGCGAACGCCCGGGCGACATTACCTTTCAGACGGGCGCAACGGAGCGCGACGAAGAGCTTCCCGGTCAGGCCATCGGCACCGACCCAACCAACCGCCCCCGTGTAGAGTCCGCGGTTATGCGGTTCGAACCCCGGAATGAAGGGAAGGGCGAGATCGCGCGGCTTGCCGCCCACCGCGGGGGTGGGATGCAGCTCCCCCGCAACCTCCAGAAAACGGCGGTCCGCCGGCATCGTGCCGACGATGGGCGTGCGTAGGTGCATGACATTGCCTAGTCGGAGCAACTCCGCCCCGCGCGAGGTCGCGGCCAGTACCCCGACCATGCGCAAGCGACGGAGGATCGAAGCGGTGACCGCGCCGTGCTCGCGTTGGTCCTTGTCGCTGGCGAGCAAGGCTTCGGCGAGGCTGGCGTCTTCGGAAGCGGATTCACCGCGGCGAGTGGTGCCGGCGACCGCCTCCGAGCGCACTTCACCGTCGAACAGGGAGAGGAGCGTCTCGGGAGTAGCCCCAACCAAAGCCCCTTCGGGCTCGTCCACCAAGTAGGCGTGGCAAGGGGGGTTCGCGCGTCGCAGACGGTGGAGCGTGGCGTAGGCGTTGAAAGGTTCGGCCCGACGCCAATCAAAGGCGCGCGTGAGGACGATCTTCTCGAAGGAGCCTTCCTTGATGAGTTCGGTGGCTCGCTGGACGGCCGGCGGGAACCAATTGCCGCCGACCTCACTCAGGACGGTCGGCACCGGTGCTCGCACGGCCGCCGACGAGGGACGATAGTTGAATCGACGGAACTGTTCGGCGCGGATGGCCAGCCGGGCGGCGCAACCCGGGGTCGCCTTATCCGCCAAGGTCACGGTCGTGATGCCATCTTCGGTGACCACCTGCCAGGCCGGCAGAAACATCCGGGATTTCTGGGCTTCGGCCTGATCACCGGGGTAGAAGGGGAAGGTCGCAATCACGCGCGGGACACCCCCGATGCACGTCATGGTGGCATACAGATCCCGCAACCAGCGGTCCGCCTGATGGAAGCGTTGCGGACCTGCTCCCAGCCATTCCGCGATGGGGCTGGCGGCGGCATGCGCCCGCCGCCGCGAGGGGTTCTCGAAATAGCCGCGGGGCGCCGGTTCATCGAGCGACTCCAGCACCGCGAGCGGGTCGAGCTCGGGCACCTTGAAGGTGCAACAGATATAGCCTTCACCTTGCCGCGCCTGCTCGGCTGCGCTTAAGGCGACCAAGAGGTCGTCTGCGGTGAGGCTCGGCATGGGTGGTTAGGCTTTGGCCGGGACTTCCGGCTCCTCCAGCGGAGGGAACAAGATGCACTTCTCGGCGACCTTGGCGCCCGTGCAGACCGTCGACCATGCATGCACGGAAGCAAAACCGGTCGCCACCGGCAGTCCGATGTTAACGAGCAGCTGCTCGCAGGTCTTGGGCATCACCGGCGTGAGGACGGTGGCCGTCAAGCGAAGGCCTTCGGCGACGTGGGCCAAGCAAGAATCCAGGCGAGCCCGATCGGCGGCCTCGGCCGACTTGGCGAGCTTCCAGGGGGCGCGGGCCTCGATGTAGGCGTTCATCGCGCTCACGAACACCCAGAGGGCTTCCAACGCGTGGCTGATCTGGGCCTCGGCGAAGTACGCGAAGAACTTTCGCTCGGTCTCCGTCCAGAGTTTCCGCAGGTTCTGTTCCAGCTCCTCATCGGCGCCCGGGGCCGGCACCGTGCCGGCGTAATTGCGGCCGACCATGTTGAGCAAGCGGTTCACGAGGTTGCCGAGGTTATGGCCGAGGTCGGCCTTGTAACGCTGCGCGAAGTTGGGCGACGAGAAATCCGCGTCCTCGCCGACGACCATTTCGCGGCACAGGTAATAGCGGAAAGCATCCGTGCCGAACTTCTGGGCGAAGCTCAGGCTATCGGTGGCGTTGCCGTCGCTCTTCGAAGCCTTCGAGCCGTTCAGCGTCCACCAGCCGTGCACGAGCAGTTGCTTGGGCGGCGCGATATCGAGCGCCTTGAGCATGCAGGGCCAATACACCGCATGGGGCGGCGAAAGGATGTCCTTGCCGATGACGTGCATGTCGGCCGGCCAGCGACCCTTATCGACCACGGCGGAGTAGTAGTTCGTGAGCGCGTCGAACCAGACATACGTGACGAAGTCACGATCGAACGGGAGCTCGATGCCCCAAGTCAGCCGAGATTTCGGCCGGGAGATGCACAGGTCGTTCAACGGCTCCTTCAGGAACTCGAGGACCTGCTTGCGGCGATGCGCGGGATTGATGAAGCCGGGGTTTTCCTGAAGATGCTCGATGAGCCAAGGCTGGAACTGAGAGAGCTTGAAGTAGTAGTTCTCCTCGGTCGTCTGGGTGACTTCCCCGAAGATCGCCGGCCAATTCCCCTCGGCATCGCGGTCCTTGTCGCTCAGGAACTGCTCCTGCCGCACGGAGTACCAACCCGCTTTGGTCGCCTTGAAGATCAGGCCCTTGTCGAAGAGCCTCTGCAGGAAATCCTGCACCACCACCTTATGGCGGGGTTCGGTCGTCCGGATATAGTCGTCGTTCGAGATGTTCAGCAGGCCGAGCATCGCCTGGAAAACAACGGCCACTTCGTCGACCAAGGCCTGGGGCTCGACCTGGCGCTTCTGGGCGGTCTGTTGGACCTTCTGGCCATGTTCATCGAGGCCGGTCAGGAAGTAGACATCGTCACCCAGCATGCGGTGGTGACGCGCCAAGACGTCCGCGAGGACCTTTTCATAGGCATGACCGAGGTGGGGGGCGCCATTCGCATAATCGATGGCGGTAGTGATGTAGAACGGACGAGACATTGCTGAGGCTGTTAGCCTAGGGAACCGCCCCGCCTGAGGACAACCCAGAAGGGGCCCGTAATGGGCACAAAAAAGGCCTCGGGCAGCCCGAAGCCTTGGTCATTCACGATTCCCGGCGTCAACCGCCGGCGCGGATGATGTCCGGCTGGAAGGCGATCTCGAACGTGTAAGGCGTGCCGACCCGCAGGGCCAACGGCTTATTGCGCTCGAGGATCTGGTAGAAGTGCATCTTGCCCCAGCAGGTGCGATGCTTGGGGTCTTCGCTGACCACCTTGGTCTCCAGCCATTCCCCGTGGAAGTCATCCTTGAGGACTTCGCAACGATGCGACTCCGGGCCGAGGATCTGGGCGTTGCCTGGGGTCATGCGCGAATGCGTGGCGGCAATCGGGAGCACCAAGCGGAAGTTCTCGAGCGTCACCGCGGCCTTGGGGATGAGCGTGAAGCGGCCGACGATGCGGCCACCGTTCAGTTCCCAGTCCACCTTCAGGCTGGCGACCCCGGCGGAAAGCTTCTCGTCCTTGTCGATGAGGTCGGGCTGTTCGTAGCGGAAGTGATAGGTGCCGGCCTTGGTCCCCATGGCCACCTGCAGGTTCTTGCCGTAGAAGGAGGGCGTGTAGACGCGGTCAGCGATCGTGTATTCCGGAATGAACGGGGAAGTGTACAGGTTGGCGGGCCAATCCATCACGCCCGGCATGTGCGGAAACGCAAGCGAGTCGGAGAACTTGTGCGCGCCATTCGACAACACGGGCAGGATGACGTGCAGGCCGGACGCCGGATCGGAATAGGAGAGGAGACCCTGTTCCTTGCGCGGGGTCTTGTCCAAGGAGTAGAGGCGACAGACGGCCTGCTTGGAGGCGGGGCGGAACACGTCCATGGTGCCGCCGACGGTCTTGGCGAGACGCGACCACTGGGAGAGGTACCGCGCGGCGTCGAAGTTCGCCATGCGCGTGGTGTGTCCCGGGATGGTGTCGCGTTCGCCGTCGCGGATCACGATCAGGCCGTGTTCGGCATCGAAGAACGTCGTGAAGAAGTTGGCGTAGAGGCGACGCACCAAGTCGCGGGCGAGCGGTTCCTTATCCACGGCGATCCAGCGATCGCGGAGCGCCTGCAGCAAGAGGGTGATGCAATGCATCTGGCCATAGGAGCCGATGCCGCGACCGAAGGACCAGCCGAGACCATCTTCCCGCACCGTCTCGAGGATGATGCGCAGGTACTTCTCCGCATGCGTGCGAAGCTTGGGCAGTTTGGAGTCGCGCAGCTGGATGTTCGCGTGCAGCTGCAGCGCCTGGCGGATGAAGATCAGGGCGACCACGCCATAGAGGTCGAAGGCACCGCCGAAGTTGTCGGGGTTGGACTGACGCGACGCGTCATCGTGGAAACCGCCCGTGGAGGCCGCGGTGATGCGGTCGACGAAGCGGTCCACCAAAGCGCCGGTTTCGTCCTTCTTGGTCAGGCCAAACGAGAAACGGCAGACGGCCTTGGCGATGTCGAAGGCCTGGACGTGGTCGTGGTGGTCGCCGGTGACCGCGAGACGTTCGTCGATCAGGTTCCGGGTCGCTTCATCCAGGATTTCCCACACGGGGTTACGCTCGCGGGTCGGGCCAAAGGCCAGCAAGCCGAGGCAGGCGAACGCCATCCCGTTGTCGGAGCCTTGGGAGAGGCGGACTTGAGCGGTGATGGCGCGGGCAACGATCTCGGGGATGTTGTTTCGGTCCAAGGTGAGCTCACCGGTCGCCCGGTAATACTCGCCAAAGGCCAAGGCGGCGTGGCCCGGCTCATCGGCGCGGGAAACTTCGCCGGGGACGGGAGTGACCGACCCATCGGCGGAGATGGAACCTAAGTTGAGTTTGAGGAGGGCCTTGGTCTGGTCCAGGCACTGGCTCGCGAAATTCTGCATGCGAAGGGTTTGGATTGAGGCAGGACACCCCCCTGTCAATGCCACATCGTAAAAAAATCGTAATTTTACGATTTTCCTCAGGAATAAGCCGATTCGCGGGCGAGGGTTAGGGCTCGAAGGCGACCTCGACGGGACAGGCCGCCAGGCGGTCCTGCAGCCGACGCAACCGGCGGATGGGCCACCACCGGTAGAGATGGATGTCGATCGGTTTCCAGAGGGCGACCCAGCCGCTGATGATCAAGCCTTCCCGCAACCAATCGCTCCACATCCCCGCCTCGGGCAAGCAACTGCGGATGGCCAACATCAACCCCAAGAAGACCAAGCCGATCAGGAGCGAGGTGCGCCCCTCGCGCATGAGCTCCTTGACCTCGCGCCGGCTGTTCTGCGCCCGGTACTCGAAGTAGTGCTTCACGGACTCCTGGACCATGCGAGCCACGGTGTCATCGGCCGGCTGCTTCAGGACGATGCGCAAGCGCAGCGCCACCTCCGGGCTTTGCTCCCGGGCCCAGCTGACGATGAATTCTTCGGCGTCGTGATCGAGGTCGCGTTCATGGAACGGCGACGGGTCCATCGTATTGAAGAGCTGATTGGCGTTGGCCAAGCGCAGCTCGATGAGACCAGGAGGGTGATAGGGCATGGCTTAGCGGGGGAGCGGACCACCCAAGGCGCGGCGAAAGAAGTCCACGCGTTTGACCCGCATATCTTCACGCTCGCAGGCGCCATGGCCGCCGCCAAGGATGACGGTGAATTCCAGGAGGTCCTTCTTGCCGGCGGCGAGCAAGGCGTCGCGCAGGTCATAGGTGCACTTGACGTCCACGTTGGTGTCGGACTCCCCGACCGTGAGGAAGAGCTTGCCCTGCAGTTTATGGGCTTCCGTGAGGCACGCATTGGCGGCGTACCAAGGGCCCACGGGGTAACCCATCCATTGCTCGTTCCACCACAACTTATCGACGCGGTTGTCATGACAGCCGCAATCCGCGGCCGCCGCCTTGTAAAAATCGCCATGCCGGAGCAAGGCGTGCACGGCGTTCTGACCACCCGCGGAGCCACCGAAGATGCCCACGCGGGTCAGGTCCATCTGCGGCTCGACGCGACCCGCCGCCTTCAGCCATGCGACGCGATCGGGCAAACCCGCGTCGCCGAGGTTGCGCCAACACTCCTGATGGAACTCCTTGCCGCGATTCCACGTGCCGCGCCCGTCCATCTTGACCACATAGAAATCCTGCGAAGAGGGTTCGCGGAAGGAAGCGTTCCAGACCGCGAAGGACTTGGGCACGAAGGAGTCTTGGGGGCCGGCGTAGATGTACTCGATGACGGGGTATTTCTTCTGCGGATCAAAGGGGAAGGGCCGGACGATGACGCCATGGATGTCGAACTTGCCGGCGCGGTCTTTGGCGACGAAGCGGCGGGGGGGCTCCCAACCCGCGGCCCGTAGCTTGGCATCATCGGCTTCGCCGAGCTTGGCCACTTCGCGCCCATCGCTGGCGCGCCGCAGCAGAAACCGCGGCGGCAGGTCCACCCGCGAAAAGGAATCGATGAGGTACTTGCGGCCGGGGCCGAACACGACGTCGTGCGTGCCATCGCCGCTCGTCAGCGCGACCAGGCCGGTGCCATCGAAGTTCACGCGGTAGACCTGACGGTAGTACGGATCTTCGCCCGGATTGCGGCCGAGGCCGACGAAGGTCACCTGCCGCGCGGCTTCGTCGACATGCAGGACCGACTTCATCACCCATGCACCCGACGTCACGGCGTTGAGCGTGGCACCGGTGCGCAAATCCACCCGATACAGATGCGTCCAACCGGAACGTTCCGACACCCATAGGGTGGTATCATCCGGCAGGTCGTAGCGATAGAAGCTGCCGTAGGTGAAGACGAACTTCGGATCTTCCTCGGTGAGGAGCTTCCGCCACTGCTTCGTCCCGACGTCGAATTCGATGATGCCATGCCCCGTGAATCCCCGGAGGGTGTAAGCCGAGCGCAGGCGCTGGGAGTCGGCCGTCCAATCCAGACGATCGGTGTTCATGGTTAGGGGCAGCACGTCCAGCCCCGGATAGCGAAAACCACCCGCCAGGCTGAAGACGCAGGCCAATTGCTGCGTCTTATCATCGCCCGGCTTATCATAATCGATTTCCTTTTCGGTCTGCTTGACCGAATCCTTGACGAGGTATTTGCGCACCGGCACTGCGCGGGTCGCCCAAAGCGCGAACTGCTTGCCGTCGGGAGACCAGGCGGGCTGGCCACTCCAGACAAAGCCTGCGGGGAGGGCCGCGCTGCCCTTGCCGCCGCTGGCGGCGAACACGCGTTTTTCGCCGGAAGTCGCGGTCGCCGTCACTTCCGCACCCTCGACGGTGACGCGCCAAAGGCCGTCGGGAGATTTGCTGCCGTAACGGGTGGAACTCAGCATCCGGGGTGAGCCGGTGCTGCGGATGCGGCCGGCGGCGGGGGCCGTCTTGAGGTCAGCCGACTTGCTTGCGTCCTGCTTCTGGATCGAACCATCGGGCGACCAGGTGCAGACGAAGCCGTTGCCCTCGATCCAGAGCTTGCCGTCATCCTGGGGCAGGACACGCGAAACCCCGAGGTTGCGGACCTCGGCCTGGGGTTTGATTTCCTTGCGCAGCGCCTCCGCTAAGGCTGCAGGATCAAAAGCCGAAGTGACCTTACCCGTCGCGCACTCGACGACCCTGAACTCCGTCCGCCCCTCGGGGGTGCGCCAACTGTAGGCTAGCCGCTCACCGGAAGGAGACCACTGCACGTTCTCAAAACGGGTGTTGCTGATCGCGCTGGTCCAAGTCTCGTACTGCTTCTGCCAAACCTTGGTCGTGGGGACTTGGGCACAGAGAACCCATGGGAACAGCAGCCATAAGCAGCGGAGGGGCATGCGAACATTAAACACCTCAATGTTTGAGTGTTCAACCCTACATCCACCTAGGGTCTACTTCTTAGCCTTCGGAGCCTTCGTCCTCAGACTAGCAAGGTAAGCGACGACATCCCGCAGTTCGGCAGGCTTCAAGATCCCCAGCATGGGCGGCATCATCGAAACCGGCGGGGTGCGACTGGCGATAGCACTCAGCGCCACGTCCTTCACGTTTCCGTCCGGCTGCCGCAGGCGCAGGGACTCATTGGTCTCGCTGACGACGCTGCCGGCGAGGACCTCCCCCGACCGCAAGTTCAAAGTCTCGAACCCAAAGCCCGGCACGACCTTCGCCGACGGATTGACCAGCGACTCGGCGAGTTCCGCCGCGGTCCGCTGCTCGCCGATTTTCTTCAGCAGGGGGCCGACTTCACTGCCTTCATCCGACTCGAAGCGATGGCAGGCCACGCAATTGGCGGCGAGGTGTTCCAGGGCAAGGGCGCGACCACGGGACGGATCGCCGCCCGCGATCAAGAGTTCGGAGGGCAAGCCCGGCGCGGCCAACTGCTCGGGCTTACGCGCCACGTCGAGGTAGCGCTGGAGGGCCGCCAGGATCGCGGGCTCCGCGGACGCCTGCGCCGCCAAAAAGACATCGAGGCGAAGGGAGTCGTTGAACTTGGGTTGCAGGAGCTTGTTCACCAGAACGAGCCGCGACTGGCTGGCGGCCGCTTCGGTGCTGGCAAAGACGATGCGGACGGCGGCTTGTTTCTCGGCGAGGTTCGACCCGGCGACGTCGAGGAAACGCTGGGCGACGGTCAAAGCGCTGGCGGGGTCAGCTTGGGCCAGCAGTTGCAGTCCTTCGATGCGCAGGGACGATTCCACCCCGTCTTTGGTCGCCGCGCGGAGGGCGGCGGTGATCTCGGCCCGCGGTTCGGCCTTGGCCGCGAGGAGTCGGAGGACCTGCAAACGCACGGCAGCGCCTACCTTGGTATCCTGGGCCAACTTCAGCAGTTCGGGAGTCGGGACATCCAAGCCATAGCGGACCAGGATCTCGACCCCGCTCGCTTTCAGCGACTCGTTTCGGAAAGCCAGCAACTTAGCCTGCCCTTGCCGCAGGACGGCAGCCAAAGCAATTCGGTCACGTTGCGCGTAACGCTTCGCGGTCCCGTCCACGAGGTCGAGGATCGGCGGGAGTTCATAAACCAAGAGTGCCTGCAGGGCTTCATCGACCAAGGCACCCGTCTCCGGCTGCGCCTCCAGCCAGCGGAGGATACGCGCGGCGGCCGCGGGCGAGCCATCGCGAAGGTTCTGGTTGATGACCCGACGCAAGGCGGTGACCGGGAAAGCGGCGCGCCCCAGGGCCTGCGCCAAAGCCGGCTGCGCCGCCGGGACCCCTTCGTCGTCATGAATGGCGCGAACCGCTTCGTTGAGGACATCAGGATGCGGTGAGGTCAGCAACTCGGCCAAGAGCGGGGAACGCTGCCGCGCCAGCGCCAACGTGGCAAAGGTGGCTTGGGCGGCGTCCGGACCTTGCGCCAACTTGAGCAAATCTTCAGGACTTTGGGTCCCCGCCAGCCCCATGACCAAGCCGTGACGCAGCCAGGGCATCTTCAGGTCTGCCGACGCATCCTGAAAGAAGCGTGCCGCCGGAACCTGGGTGCCCAGCAAACCGGCGCGACCGATTCCCAAGCGCCCCAGCGTGAGGCCGGCCTGCATGCGGAGGCGCGGATTCCGAGCGGCGAGTTGCGCGACGATCTTCTCGGCGATCAAGTCGTTGACTTCGGTTTCGCGCGTCAAGCGGGTGGGCGGAGGCACGCGACCTTCGGCGATCACCTTGAGCGTCTGCACGCGGATTTCCTCGTCGGTGTCGGTCAACAGCTCGGTCACACCCTTGAGCGACGGGAGCTGGCCATGCCGCAAGCCCATGCCCCAGCCCCAGATCGCGTGGATGCGCGCGAGGCGCTCGCGCTTGCCATCCAGGGCGACGGCCAACAGGTCCGCCCAAGCTCCAAGCCGGTCCAGACGCAGCGAGGCGTTGACCCGGACCCGCTGGTCGCGGTGCCCCAGCAAAGCCAGCAGACGTTCCTTGGGAATCGGCGCCGACAACGGGAGCGAAAGGATTTCCTGGGAGACCGGGTCGGTTTTCGTCGCCACGCCCATGCTCCAAACCGCCCCCTTGCCATCGAGCGGATAACCGCCGATCCAATCGGCGAAGTAGGCTTTACCGTCGGGGCCCCAGGCCATCCCGATGCCCATGATGCCTTGGTTGATCGTGCGGAGCCCCACCATCCTGAAACTGTCGGCCGCGGCCTCCAAGGTGAACGCATCCATCTTGCCGTTCGGGAACTGATCGAGGATGAAGTGTCCACGCAGGGTGCCATCGAGCGCGTGCCCCGGTTCGCGGAGAAAGCCCGCCGGTCCATCCGAATAATTGGCGACGGGCGGGGTGAAGCACAATGGCTGTCCAGGCGCCCCCGCGGGCTGCCAGATGTTTTCGCGCATCCAGCGGCTGTTCACCTTCATGTACTGGTGCTGATTGCGCCAACCCGTATCGGACCCTTCGACGACGTAGACGAGTCGTTCGCGTTCCTTGGGTTGGTCGGCGTCGTTGTCGACGCCGATGACGTTGCCAAAATCGTCGAACGCGATCTCTTGGACGTTGCGGAGGCCAGCGGCGAAGACCTCGAAGCCCGTGCCGTCGGGTTCCGCGCGCAGCACCGCCCCGGAATGCGGGAAGAAGAAACGCTTTCCTTCCTTGCTGACGACGTTCGTGCCCTTATCGCCAATCGTCCAATAGATGCGTCCATCGGGCCCGAGTCGGAGCCCGTGCATGTCGTGCCCCGCATAGGCGATATGGACCCCGAAGCCCGTGACGAGGAGTTCCTTGAGGTCGGCGACGCCGTCGCCATCGGTGTCCTTGAGTCGCCAAAGGTCGGGCTGGGCGGTGAGGTAAACCCAACCATCGTGATAGAGGATCCCGGCCGCGATACCCGCCCCGACGGAATTGAACCCCTCGGCGAAGGTGGTGATCTTGTCCGCCGTACCATCGCCGTCGGAATCGACCAACTTGTAGATGCGCTCCTTGTGGACGGTGAGGTCCCTCCAATCGACGCCGCCATCGCCATTGTGATCCTTGACGCTGCCACGTGGGCCACGAAGGACGCCGGGGGCCATCACCCGCTTATAGAAAGCCTCCTTCTCGAGCGGAGAGGTCAGGGCGACGTCGTCGGCGATCCATTGGGTATGCTCGCGGATGTCCAGGTCGGCCACCTTGCGACGAGTCGTGGCGCAGACGTAGACGGCGCCCTTTTCGTCAACGGTCACCGCCACGGGGTCCGGCACGTTGATGGCGCCCGACCACTTGAGCGGGGTGACCTCCGCCGCCGGAAGGCCTAAACTGAGTGCAACCAAGGCGAGCAAGGGGCGCATGACATTCCTATAACCCCCCAAAACCGGGTAAAGTTCCTTCGGACCGAGCGCGTCGCGCACGATTTAGCGGAGGAAGGCCTCGTGGAGACCACCATCGACCGTGATGATCTGTCCGGTCGTCTTGCTGAGGCGGTTGGTCACGAGGAGGAAATAGGCTTCGGCCTGGTCGGCGGGCGTGATGGGGTTCTTGGTCAAGGTGCGATCGGCGTAGAAGCGCGAGAGCTTCGTCGTCAGCGAATCGGTCGCCTCATCTTCGGTGTAAGGAATGTTGTACTTGGCGAGCGACGCGATCACGCGGTCGCGCGGGAACATCGCCGAACCCTGGACAACGGTCGCCGGGGCCACGCCATTGACGCGGACCAGCGGGGAAAGCTCCATGGCCAGCTCGCGGACGAGGTGGTTGGCGGCGGCCTTCGAGGTGTCGTAGGCGACGGAACCCTTCTTGGCGACGGCGGCGTTGGCGCTCGTGGTGAGGACGAGGTTGCCGCGGAGGCCTTGATCCTTCCAGGACTTGAAGGCTTCGTCGGCGACAAGGTAGCTGCCGGTGACGTTGAGGGCGAAGGTGAGGGCCCACTTGTCGTCCGGGATGTGCCCCGTGGTGTCGGGCGAGACGAAGATGCCGGCCGTGACGCAGATGGAGTCAAATCCGCCGTAAGCGAGCGCGACCTGGTCCAGCATCTTCCGGATGGAAGCGCGGTCCATGATGTCGCCGCCCAGACCGATGGCCGGGCCGCAATTGGAGAGACCCGTACCGGCGACGCCGATGCCGACGCCGTGCTTATCGGTGATTTCCTTGGCCGTGGCCTGCGCCGCTTCGACGTTCTTGTCGACGCAGACGATGTGGGCACCTTCCTTGACGAGGCGATGGGCGGTTTCCTTGCCGATGCCGGAACCGGCGCCGACGACGACGATCACCTGACGGGCGAGTTCCTTCTCGGCCGGCATGCGCTTGAGCTTCGCTTCTTCCAAGAGCCAGTACTCGATATCGAAGGCCTCCTGCTGGGGGAGCGAGACGTACTCATCGATGGCTTCGGCCCCGCGCATGACTTCGACGGCGCAGTTGTAGAATTCGGCGGTGACGCGGGATTCGGACTTGTCCTTGCCCCAGGCGATCATGCCGAGGCCGGGGATGAGGACGACGGTCGGATTCGCGTCGCGCATGGCCGGCGAGTTGGAACGCTTGCAGGCGTTGTAGTAGGAGGCGTAGTCCTTGCGGTACTGTTCGAGGCCGGCGGCCAGCTTGGCCTTGAGCGCGGCGACGTCTTCGGCCTGCGGATTCCAAGCCACGTAGAGCGGCTTGATCTTCGTGCGGAGGAAGTGGTCCGGGCAGGAGGTGCCGAGCTCGGCGAGGCGCGGGGCGTCGGCCGAGTTGACGAAACGGAGGATCTTGTCGTCGTCCTGGATGGTGCCGACGAAACGCTTCTCCTTGGAGACTTGCCCGCGGAGCCAGGGCAGGATGGCCGCGAGGGTGGCGTGACGCTGCTCGGTTTCGAGCGTCTGGTACTTGGCGCCACCGAAGGCCTTGGCGTCGCCGCCCTTGGCCTGGTACTTGGCTTCGATGTAAGCCGCCGCCTGCTCGATCATGGCGAGGGTCAGTTCATAGCAGGCCTTGTCGTCGTCGGACCACGAGATGAAGCCGTGCTGGCCCATCATGATGGCCTTGATGTCCGGCTGGGCGCGGGAAATGTCCTGCATGGCGAGGCCGAGCTCGAAGCCCGGGCGCATCCACTTCACGTAGGCCATCTTGCCGGCGAAGATCTGCTTGGTCAGGGCCTCGCAGTTCTTGGAAGCGGCGATCGAGATGATCGCGTTCGGGTGCATGTGGTCGACATGCTTGCCGGGCAGGAAGCTGTGCAGCGGGGTGTCGATGGATGATGCCCGCGGATTCAGGTTGAACGTGGTGTGGTTGTACATCGCCACCATGTCGTCTTCCGCCTGGGACTTCAGACCCTTATCGGCGCGGGCCGCATAGACGGACTGAAGGCCGATGAGTTTGTCCTGATAGAGGGACGAGAAATTCTCGCGGAGGCTCGTGCGCAGGTCACCGCCGGAACCCTTGACCCAAAGCACCGGGGTATCCTTGCCGGTGAGGGGATCCTTCTCGACGATCTTGGAGGAGGTGTTGCCGCCTCCGGTGTTGGTGATGCGCTGATCGGCGCCCAACTTATTCGAGCGGTAGATCAGACGGGCCACCGGATCGAGCTTCGCCGCTTCGGCGTCGTTCCAGAGGTGAGAGACGTGCTTGTAGGTAGACATGATGCTAGGCAGGTAAAGGCAGGGTAGGGAGGCTTAAGCAGGTTTATGATTTCTTTAAACCATTAAACTTCACCAAGGCGTCGAGCCAATCAAGCGTGGGATTGGGTTTGTAAGTCACTACTTCAAAGGACTTTCGGACCACGCCGCGCAGGGCATCGAGGTTCTTGAGCTCTTTCATGGCGACGGCCTGCACGAGGATATTGCCGGCGGCGGTAGCCTCCACCGGGCCCGCGATGACCGTGCGGCCCGTGGCGTCGGCCGTGGCTTGGTTGAGGAGGGCGTTGCGGCAACCGCCCCCGACGATGTGCAAGGTCGCGAGCTTACGGCCCGTGAGTTTTTCGATGCCGTCCAGTTCCACGCGATAGAGCAGGGCCAGCGATTCGAGGACGCAGCGGGCGATCTCGCCGTGGGTCTGCGGCACCGGTTGCTTGGTCTCGCGGCAGAAGTCCTGGACTTTCTTCACCATGTCGCCGCGCTTGGCGAAACGGACGTCGTCGGGACGGATGAAGCTGCGCAAGGCCGGCGCCTTGAGCGCCAACTTCACGATCTCGCCATAGTCGGAAACCTCGCCGCGCTCCATCCACTCGCGGCGGCATTCCTGCAGGACCCAGAGACCGACGAGGTTCTTGAGGAAGCGCGTCGTGCCTTCGAAGCCTACTTCGTTCGTGTACTTGGCCTCGCGGACGGTCTCGTTGACCAGCGGCTTCGGGAGCTCGACGCCCAACAGGGACCAGGTGCCCGAAGACAAGTACGCCCAATCGTCGCCCTTGGTCGCGGGCACGGCGGCGACGGCCGCCGCGGTGTCGTGCGCGCAAGTGGTGACGACTTCGGCGGACTTGAGGCCGGTTTCCTTGCTCAGATAAGGAAGGAGCTTGCCGAGCTTGGTGCCGGGAGCGGCGGGCTTCGGGAAGATGTGCTTGGGGATGCCGAGCTTCTTGAGCACCGGCCAAGCCCAGTCGCGCTTGCGGGTATCCCAAAGCTGACTGCCCGAAATGAGCGTCTCTTCGGCGCGGGCCTGGCCCGTCAGCAACCAGGTGATGTAGTCGCCGATCAGCAGGAACTTATCGGCGAACGCGAGGATTTCCGGGCGGTTCTCGACGTCATCAAACAACTGGTAGAGCGTGTTGATCGAAATAGAAGCGATGCCCGTGCCTTCGAAGAGCTGCTTCTGCGAGAACTTCTTCATGGCCTTGTCAAAGGACTTGAAGCTGCGCTCGTCGCGATAGGTGTAGGGCAGGGAAAGCATCGGGCCATCGCCCTTGAGCAGGACGTAGTCGACGCCCCAAGAGTCGCAGGCGATCGACTTGATCGGTCCGAGCTTCGCGCCCTTGGCCAGACCGATGCGGATTTCGCGGAAGATGCGGACGATATCCCAGCGCAGGGTGCCGTTGGCGGTGATGGCGCCGTTGGCGAAGCGGTGGATCTCCTTCATCGTGAGCTTACCGCCCTTGAGGGTCCCGAAAATCACGCGGCCGGATTCGGCGCCGAGGTCGATGGCAAGGTAGTTGGACATGGGAACGGTGGGGAAAGGGGAAGGGGATCAGAGCCCGAGCATTTTCTGGCGATAGTGCTCGTCGGGACGTCCGGCGATCCGTTCGCATTGCGCGGCGGTCAAGAAGACCGGGCCACCCAAGGCGGCGGCGCCGACGAAGATCTCGGCGGCTTTCTCCGCCATGAGCAAGGAGCCGAGGACGGCCTTCGGGGAGGGACCGACGGCGATGATGCCGTGGTTCTGGAGCAGGATGATCTTGGGCTCGCGGCCGGTGCGGCGGACGAAGGCCTGGACCTCCCGGCGGATCGACTGCGCCAAGCCAAGCCCCGGCTCCGCATACGGCACGAAGACCGACTCGATGCCGCACATGACGATCTCATCCGGGCAGGCGCGACGCTCGGCGTAATCGCGGGCCCGCGGTGAGCAGAGGATCTGGTTCACCGCGATCGCATGGACGTGCCCGACGCAAGCGACGCCCGGCAGCGTCAAGAGGTAAGCATGGAAGAGCGCCTCGATCGAAGGCTTCTTGTCGACTTCGTTGACGCGGG
>Ga0255103_1000031_pt1 | contig 37401 bp, 32 predicted proteins | sample Law_Cont_RepB_0h_FD_188450 | JGI IMG/M metagenome (GOLD analysis project Ga0255103, IMG submission 188450) | Freshwater microbial communities from St. Lawrence River, New York, United States - Law_Cont_RepB_0h | ecosystem: Environmental > Aquatic > Freshwater > River | place: USA: New York...
GGCCTTCTTCGGCGGCGAAGCCGAGGGTGGCGGCGAGGAGGAGCAGGGGGAGGTGCTTCATGGTAAGGATATAACAGCGGGGCGGGGGAGGAGTTTCGTCTAATCTGTCCCGCCCTTAGGACTTGGCAATCTTCCGGCCTTAGCGTGTCCTGTCTCCATGCTACCCCGCCTCGCATTCCTCGTGCTTTGCTGCTCCGCGCTCGTTTCGGCCGGAGAGCTCAAGCTGATCTCCCTCTTCTCCGACCACGCCGTCCTCCAGGCCGGTGACGCCGCCGTCTTCGGCAAGGCCCATCCTGGCTCGAAGGTGAGCGTCAAGCTCGGCTCCGTCGAAGCGACGACCACTGCCGGCGCTGATGGCAAGTGGCGCGCGTCGCTCGCGGGTCTCAAGCCGACCGAGCAGGGTCAGGACCTCATCGTTAGTTCCGGCGAAGAAGTCTTCACCGCCCATGATGTCATCGTCGGCGAAGTCTGGATCGGTTCCGGCCAGTCGAACATGGATTGGGTCGTCAAGAACACCACCGCTGCCGCGGACGCCAAGTCTCGCCCGGCTGACGCCGGACTCCGCGTCTTCACCGTCGCCCGTACGCCCAAGGCCGAGCCCGCCGATGATGTGCAGGGTGTGTGGAAGCTCGCCGCTCCTGACACCGTCGAGGGTCTCACTGCGACCGGTCTTTTCTTCGCCCGCGAATTGCGCGCCAACATCAAGCAGCCCGTCGGCGTGATCCATACCTCCATCGGTGGCACGCGCGCCGAGGCCTGGGGTCCGAAGGGCATGTATGCCGACGTCGCTGACGCCAAGGATTTCGACGCCAAGGAAACGGCGGCCATCAAGGCCCGCGCCGTCGCCCTCGAGAAGCTGCAGGCTCGCCTCAAGTCCGAGAAGGACAAGACCGTCGCCGCCAAGCTGCGTCAGGACGCGGGTAGGTTCGCCCCGGTCTGGTCCAACGGCCCGCACATGAATTGGAACGGCATGGTCGCCCCGCTCGTCGGTTACTCCGTGCGCGGCGCCATCTGGTATCAGGGCGAATCCAACGCCGGCCAGCCCGAGGCCTACAAGTGGGTGCTGGGTTCCATGATCAAGTCCTGGCACAAGGCTTGGGGTCAGGAGTTCCCCTTCATCATCGTCCAGCTGCCGCGTTTCATGGCCCGTAAGCCGGAGCTCGCCGTCGAGGATGGCGGCTGGCCCCGCATCCGCGAATCGATGGAGTGGATCGCCGACAACGTGCCCGGTGCGATGCAGTCCGTGAACATCGACCTCGGCGAAGAGAAGGACATCCATCCGAAGGACAAGCTGCCCGTCGGTGAGCGCCTCGCCTATGTCGCCCTCCAGCGCGTCTACAAGGCCCGCCCGGTCGGCGAAGCCCCGCGCGTGGTGAAGGCTGAGCGTCAAGGTGACGCCTTCGTGCTCACTTACGATCGCCCGGTCGTCCTCAAGAACGACGGCAAGGGCTTCGGCCTTCTCGGTGCCGACGACAAGTGGGTCTTCGGTCAGGCCAAGGCTGACGGAGCGACCGTCACGGTCACCGGCGTCAAGGCCCCGAAGGAAGTCCGTTACGCTTGGGCCAACTTCCCGGAAGTCAGCGTCTACTCCGCCGGCGCCGATGCGCTCCCGGCCGGTCCATATCGTTCCAGCAAGTAAGCCGGACGATGCGCCTCCTTCGCGGTCTGCTCCTGTTCGTCCTCGCGGCCGTCGGACTGACGGCGCAGGAGGCGTCGCCGAAGGGGCTCAAGGTGCTCACCGCGGGCCACAGCTTCCACGTCTGGATGCCTCCGCTCGTCGCGGAGATGGCCAAGGCCGCGGGTATCCAAGGTCATGAGCAGCTGGCGATCTCTTCCATCGGCGGCTCGAAGGTGATCCAGCACTGGGATCTGCCTCCGGAGAAGAACAAAGCCAAGCCGGTCCTGGAGGCTGGTAAGGCCGACCTGTTTACCATGGCGCCGACGTTCCTGCCGGATCCTGGTATCGAGAATTTCACCAAGCTCGGCCTGCAGCATAACCCCAAGCTTCGTCTGACCCTTCAGCAGAACTGGGTGCCCTTCGAGGATCCGGAAATCTGGCTCTCTAAAAGCAAGCCGAAGTCCATCGATCGCGATGTCATCACTCTGGCGCAGTTGCGCTCGAAGCACGACCCGTATTTCAGGCTCATCGAAGATCACGTGAAGGAGATCAACGATCGTATCCCTGCGGCGAAGATTGTCATCGTGCCCAGCGGAGAGGCCGTGATGGCCCTGCGTGATAAGGTCATCAAGGGCGAAGCACCCGGCGTCCGGACGCAGAACGAACTCTTCACCGACGCGCTTGGTCATCCTGGCCCGCAGATTCGCGTCCTCTCGGCCTACTGTCATTTCTCGGTCATCTACCGACGCAGTCCGGTCGGCTTACCTGTCGTCAGTCAGCTTACCAAGCTGCCGGAGGCCGAGAAGCTCAACCGGGTGCTTCAGCAAATCGCCTGGAAGGCCGTCACGGGTCACCCGATGAGCGGAGTCGCCAAGTAAGGAATCCTGCCAAGCGTACTGCATTGACGGCTTGAAGGTCCCGCGCCGGATGGTTCCATCGACTTACCCCACATGAAGCACCTGCTTGCCTTACTTGGTCTGACTTTTGTCCTGGTCGCCGCCGAGCCCCCGAAGGGCGAGCCGACCAACGCCAAGGAGGCCGCCGCGCAGGTAGCCGCCAAGAAGGCCGCGCAGGATAAGATCATCGACGAGAAGTATCAGGCGTGGGTGGCGACGCTTTCGCCCGAGGCCCAGGCGTGGGAGAAGGTCCTGCAGTCCCAGCTCGGCAATTTCTATCTCCCTCTGCACAAGCGCGACAAGGTCGCCGGCAAGTCCAACGCCTGGGACTTCGTGCAGGACGACCCGAAGCTGCCGCGGGTGCTGCTCATCGGTGACTCGGTCTCCCGTGGTTACACCCAGCCGACGCGGGTGACTCTTGCCGGTAAGGCCAATGTCCATCGCGCGCCGGCCAACTGTGGTCCGACCGCTTCCGGGCTCAAGAATCTCGATGTCTGGCTAGGCGCAGGGAAGTGGGACGTCATCCACTTCAACTTCGGTATCCATGACCGCGCCACACCGGCGGCGGACTATGTGAAGCGACTCGAGGAGATCGTCACCCGCCTCGAGAAGACCGGGGCCAAGCTCATCTGGGCCAGCACCACGCCCATTCCGGACAATCCCGCACAGAAGCAGACCGCACTGTCGGTCGTCGAGAAGAACGCCCTGGCCGCCGAGGTCATGGCAAAGCACGGCATCCCGACCGACGACCTGTTCGGCGCGATGACGCCCCGACTGAAGGAATTCCAGCCCCCGCTCGACGTCCACTACACCGGCGCCGGTTATGATTTCCTGGGCGCCAGGGTCGGTGAGTCGATCCTTGCCCGTCTCAAGTGAGCTGACGCTCAGTTGTGAATCGGGGAGGTCTTCTGAGCTAGGGCCAGCTGGAACTGGCTCAGGCAGCGGCGTTCGGGCGAGCTATCGATGACCGCGAAAGTCACCCGGCGGAAGGCGCCTTTGAACGGCCCTTGCAGGGCTTGGCGGAAGAGGTCGGCGATCAGGGCCGGGTCGTTGGCGAAGTTGCCGCAGCCCCAGGCGCCGAGCACCAGGGCGTCGTGGCCGTTGGCCTGGGCGGCGGCGAGGACCTTGACGATGCGGGCGCTCATCGCGCCGGCGATCTTCGGCTGGTCGAGCGGAGCCACGTCGCGAGCATCGCAGGCGGCCGCGGAGATGAACGCGACCTTGAAGGGTTCCTCGAGCAGCTGATGGTCGTCGCCGCGGAAGACCGGTATATCGGGCGAATAGATCATCGCATCGGAGCGGAGCGCGTTGGCTTGGTTGAGATGGAACGAGTACATCGGACCGCCGGCCTGGCAGGCGAAGAGGGCGGTGGAGCGACAGTGGTATTCCTCCTGCGCGCGTTCGCCCGCGAGGAAGCCGCCGCCGGGCACGGTCGGTGAGGCGAAGTTGAGGACGACCGTGCGAAGGCCGGCGTCGTGATGGCGACGGGCGACCGACAGGGAAGTCGCCTCGACCACTTCGATGACTGTGTCATATCCGCCGGTCCGGGGGAAGGTGTGGCGGTGGTCCGGCGGGAGGTGCGTGGTCCGCGCGACGGCCGAGGCGATGTCCTCGGCGACGTCCACCTGCCGACTGGTGGGCGAGGCGTAAAGGCCTAGGTCGATGATATGCATGGCCTCACGCCCCATTTTATTAGCGAATTCTCGTGGAATCTTGGGGTCGAAAGGCATGGGCGGCGAGGGTCGGAGGATGGGCCAGTCGAGGCCTGAAGCCAACCCGCAACCTATGACAGGGCGTCCGTTTGACGATGGGGGCCGGCGCGGGCATAACCTAGGTATGCCTAACCCTCCTCTGACCGTCTATTATAGCCCGACTTATGCCGTCGACGGCAAGATGGAGACTGTCAGTAAGTCCAAACTGGTCGCCGCGCTGATCGAAGCCGGCGAGGCCGGGGAGGTCTGGCTCGAGGCGCCGAAGCTGGCGACGCGTCAGGAACTCGAACTCATCCATGAGGCGGAATACGTCCGGCACACGCTGGAGGACAAAGGCGCCTTCCTGGAGGTCGGACCTTGGTCGCAGCCGCTGTTGGACAGCATCCTCGCCTCGACGGGCGGCATGCGCGATGCCGTGAAAGAAGCCTTGAAGAACGGGCGTTCCGGCAGTCTCTCGAGCGGCCTACATCATGCCCGTCGCAATTCGGGCAATGGCTTTTGCCAGTTCAACGGGCTGGCCCTGGCCGCACTCGAGGCGCTGAAGAAGGTCAAGACCGTCGGCATCCTCGACCTCGACGCGCATGCGGGCGGCGGGACGTTCGACATCCTCGGCAAGCACCCGCAGGTGTATCTCGCCGACGTCACCGTGTGCTCATTCGACACTTGGGAGCCGACGGACCGCGATCGCCACTTCTTCGTCGAGGTCGAGCAGCCCAAGCGCTACCTCGACCATGTCGAGGAGGCCTTGAACGCCTTGGAGCGGGTGGACTTCCTCATCTACAACGCCGGCATGGACACCTACGAGAAGGCCGGCGGCATGAAGGGCATCACCAAGGAGATGATCCTGAAGCGAGAGAAGCGCGTCGTCCAATGGGCCCGGGCCCGGAAGATCCCGCACGTCTTCGCCCTCGCCGGTGGCTACAAGTGGGGTGGGCTGACCCTGCAGCAGGTCGCCGAACTCCACCTCGAGACCGTCAAGGCGTTCGCGGCCTGATCACTCCGGCTTCGGCACGTTCAGCTGCTGGAGCCGGAAGGCCCCGCTCTCCGTCGGGAGCACCACGAAGAGCGCGCTGTCGCGGCTCTGGGCGAGCGCGACCATCACGTGCCACTGGTCCTGGCGGACGCCGGCGACGACGAACATCGGCATCGCGCCGGGTTCGGTGCCCGAAGGCTCTTCGATCGCCACGCCCTTGTGGTCGACGTCGAAATTGTGCGCCAGCCACTTGCCGAGTTCCTTGGCGAGCCCGCGCATGTCGGACTTACCGGCTTCGACCTTGGCCTGGTCGACGAGCGACCACAGCGGGAGGGCGAAGTTATGTTCCAGGTCGGCCATCGGCGCGGCGGCGGAGGGTCGTCAGGCCTGCTTGATCAGCTCAGCCGTCGCGGGGACGTCGGAGATGATCTGGTCGGGGTCCGGACCGACGCCGATGTAGCGGAGGTTCGGGAGATAGGGCAGGGAACCGCCCCGCGAGGCGAGGCGGACGATCTCGGCCATCGTGAAGGCCACGTAGCGACGGGCTTCGGCGGGCAGCTGGGCGTAGGAGCGGACCTTCGTGATGTCAGCCGTCCAGCCGGGTAGGGTGGCGTAGATCGGCTGCAGCGTGCGACGCACCGCGTCATTACGAGGGACGCCCGAGACGATCTTGCCGGCCGCGTCGCGGTAGCCCGTGCAGACGAGCAGATCGCCGCCCTTCCATTCGCCATGGGGCGAGAGGGCGTCGAGCTTGTTGAGGACGATGTCGTCGTAGCCGCCGTAGCGGAGGGCGTCGGCCTTCTCGATCAAGTCGGACCAGCCGACCATGCGCTGACGGCCGGTGCTCGTGCCGAACTCCAGCTTCGCGAGGGCGCGCTGGAGCGGGTGCTCTTCCGGCATCTTCGTCAGGAAGACGTGCGTGCCGACCTTCGTGTCGTAGGCCTTGCAGCAGCCGACCGTGTGGATCGCCTGGACCGGGATGCCGGCGGACTGGAAGAACTCCGGCGTGTAAGTATGGGAGGCCGTGACGTTCGGGGCGAAGCCCGCGCGCTTGTCGAGCCAGTAGGCCTGACCGAACTCGCCGATGATGCGGCGGTCGGCGGCGAGGTCGCCGAGGATGCGTTCACGGACGTCGCCGATCGCGTGGGCGAGGGCGGCGCCGGCCTGCCAGTAGCAGTCGAGCACCGCGGCGTGGTCGAAGGTGAACGGCTCCTTGCCGGCGAAGCGGGTGAAGTCGAACTCCGCGGCCGTGAAGACGCCGGATTCGATGGCGCCCTTGTTGGCGCGCAGTTCGGCTTCGGTCAGCTTGGCGAAGAGCCCGGCCCACTTCTCGGGCGAGAGCTTGCAGACATCGCGCACGATGGAAGCGGCGCGGTTGAGGCGGGCCGAGAGGCGGGTGGCGTAGTCGGCCTTCGCGCCGAGGAACTCCGAGTAATGGATCTGGAACTGGCCGACTTCGTCGGCGTAGGCGGGCGTGATGCCGCGGCCGGTGGAACCGCGGGCCTCGTGACCGAGGACGTTCACGCGGTAGTCTTCCCAAGCCAGGTCGAGGATGCGGTGCGAGACGTCGCTGATCATGCAGCGCTCGTCGATGAGCAGGCGGTTGAGCACCGGGATGCCGATCTTCTCGAGGGGCAGGGCTTCCCAGAGCGCCTTGCGCGGGTCGGCGACGACGCCGGCGCCGAGGGCGAGGCAGGCCACGTCGTGTTCGGCGACGCCGCCCGGGAGCAGGTTGAGTTTCAGGCCGGCGACCGTGTGGCCGGAGTTGGCGCCGCCGTTGACCTTGAGGACGGTGCCGACGACGTCGCGTCGGCCGGTGAGCGTCTGGAGTTCGCGGACGATCTCAGGGATGAGGCGGCCCTTGCCTTCGTCTCCCATGCTGATGCCGACGTCGGCGATGAGGTTGCTCTTAAAAGAGGTGAGTGCCATGGGCAGAAAGGGGGAGGCGGGCGGGCTGGGCCGTCCGCAAGCGAGGAAAGGCGGCGGTTGGGCTTAGGCCGTGGCGCCCTTCTGGCGTTCGTAGAAGTCGTTGATCTTCTTGGCGACGTCGCGGTAGCCCGAGTCGGCCATGTAGATGATCTTGTATTCGTCGACGGCTTCCTTGGCCTTGCCCATCTTCTCGTAGGTGTCGCCGAGGGCGTAGATGATCTCCTTCTTCAGGTCGTTCATCAGCTGGACTTCGCTCTTGGCGGTCGTGAGCTGCTCGACCGCGAGGTCGTACTTGCCGCCCTGCGAGAAGGCGCGGCCGATCGCGAGGAGGGACGGCTGGCGGAACTTCGGATTACGCTGGGCGTACTGGAGCTGCTGGACGGCTTCGTCGAGGCGGTTGGCGGCGAGGAGGAGCGTGCCGAGCTCGTGGCGGTAGGAGAAGTCGTTGGGGTAACGCTCGACCAGCGCGATGGAGGTCTTGAGGCGGAAGTCGGCGAGTTCGGTCTCGTTCTTGGCGAGGGCGTCCTTGCTGGCGGCGTCGGCGGGGTTGGCGGTGATGGCCTCGCGCAGCTGCTTGGAGATGCGCTCGTAGCGGCGGATGATCAGGTCGCTTTCCTGGCGTTCGAGGGAGGTGTCGGCCTTGCCCTGACTCGTCAGGCGTCCGCGCTGCAGCCAGGCGATGGCGCTGTCGAGGTCTTCGGCGATCAGGAACATGCGCACGATCTCGCGGTAGAGGTCGAGGCTGTCCGGGGCGGACTGGATCTTCTGGGCCAGCTCGCCGGCCTGGGCGAGGGCGGTGGCGGAGTCGGTGACCGTGCGCGAAGCCTGGTCGAGGCGCAGGGCTTCGTCCTTGTCCTTGAGCTTGGACTGGAAGTCGCCTTTGTCCTCCCAGTTGCCTTTCTTCATCGTCTTGCTGACGGAGGCCTTGCGGACGACTTCCTGGAGGTCGCCGTTGCCGGGGAAGAGTTTGAGGCCGCGGTCGGCGGCGGCGAGGGACTGGTCGAAGTCACCGCCGGCGATCCAGGCGTTGGCGAGGTCGACGAAGTGCTGGACCTCGGTGGGCTCGTTGGTCGCGAGTTCTTCGTAAGCGAAGGCGGCGAGCTCATGGAAGCCGAGTTTCAGGCCGGCCAGGGCGAGGGTCTTGTTGGCGTTGGCGTCGGTCGGCTTCTTGGCGAGGGCTTCTTCGGCGGCGGCGATGGCGGCGACGGGGTCGGCCTCGACGGCCTTGGCGATCTTGCCGGAGGAGAGGGCGCTGGTCAGGCCGTCAAAAAGACCCTTCTTGGTGCCGAGCATCGCTTTCTGAGCCTTGCGAAGGCTGCGGCGCACTTCGATGCAACCCGGATTACGTGCCAGGATACCGGACAAGACTTCCACGGCATACTGGGGGTTTGTCTTCAGTTGCTGGTCCGCGGCCGTGATCTGTTTCTGGAGCCGGGGATCGAGCTCGGTAAGGGCGACTTTTTTCATGGATAAATGGGCAGATTGACCTTGGAAAACTGACCTTGGGCTGTCGGGTGGTCAATCCCTTGGACGTGAAAAACGCAGGTGACGGCGCAGGGCGGGGCGGAGCGGGGCGGCGATGATCCGGCCGATGCAGGCGGCGGCCCCGCAGGCGCAAGGGTGGAAGAGGCTTTCGGCCAACGAAAAGCCATAATCGAAGGTGATTTCCTCCCCGGCCCGCAGGGGGCGCAGGCTCGTCAGCCAGGCCCCCTCGGCGGCGTCGTGCCAGATGAGTTCCGCATTCGGCTCGCAGGAATGGTTCGCCCAGCGTGCCGGGTTATCGGCAACTGACCCGTCGAGCCAGAGTCCGGCGGCCACTTCCAGGGCGAAGACTTCCCCGGTCTCCGGTCTGGGCGGCGGCGTCGAAGTGGTCGGTCCGCGGTAGGGCGCGAGGCGTTCGCCGGCGGCGAAATCCCGGCGGGCGAAAAGTCCTTGGCCGGCGATCGCGGAACGCCGTGTCTCGACGTCGGCTTCGCTCATGCCTCCGAACGGAGGTCGCGGGTCATCAGCGCGACCACGCCGGCGCGCGGGTCGAGTCCCTTGTAGAGGATCGCGTGCAGGCAGGAAAGGATCGGCGCATCGAGTCCGCGGGCGGTCGCGAGTTTCGAGAGCGCTTCGGCCGCGCGATGGCCTTCGACGGCCTCCTTGCGCGCGGCGAGGGCGGCCAGGGTGCCTTGCGGATCCTTGGCGAGCTGTTCGCCCAGCGAACGGTTGCGGCTCCATGAGCCATGGGCCGTGGCCATCAGGTCGCCGACGCCGCCGAGGCCGAGGAAAGTCTCCGGGCGGGCGCCGAGCGCTTCGCCGAGCCGGGCCATCTCCTGCAGGGAGCGCGTGAGCATCGCGGCCTTGGCGTTGGAGCCGAGTCCGAGACCATCACAGAGACCCGCGCCGAGGGCGTAGACATTCTTGAGCGTGCCGCCGATCTCGACGCCGACGAGGTCGGTCGAGGTGTAGGCGCGCAGCGTCGGTCCGCTGACGGCGGCCTGCACGTCCTTCATCAAGGCGTCGCCGGCGGTGGAGGCCAGCACGAGGGCGGTGGGCAATCCACGCGCGACCTCATCGGCGTTGCTCGGGCCGCTCAGCGTGGCGACGGGGACGTCACCGAAGGCCGCGGCCATGAGTTCGGACGGTCGGCGCAGGGTGGCTAGGTCGAGACCCTTGCAGAGCGAGATGGCCATCTTGGCGCCCGAGTCGCGGACGGCGGGGCCGATCGCAGCGAGCAGCTCCGGCAGGCCTTTGGAAGGGCAGGCGAGGAAAACCAGGTCGGCATCCATCAGCGCCGGCAGCGGTTCGAGGCCGATCTGGATCGAGTCGTCGAGGCGATGGCCGGGCAGGTAGTCGGTGTTCTCGCGCGTGGTGGCGAGGGCGAGGGCTTGTTCGGCGCGACGTGGCACGAGCGTGACGGTCTGGCCTTGGCGGGCGAGGTGGATCGCCATGGCCGTACCCCAGCCGCCGGCTCCGAAGATGACGCAGTTCATTTGGATTTCTTGGTGCGCACCTTGGCGGCCCAGCGGCGGACGGCCGCGACCGCGTCACGGTGCAGGTTGGCTTCAGGCCGGACGAAGGGCGGCGGCTCGGGCGTGAGGCCGAGCAGGTCGTGGATGACGAGGATCTGGCCGTCGCAGCCGCGACCGGAGCCGATGCCGATGGTCGGGACGGAGACCGCTTCGGTGATCTTCGGCATGAAGGTTTCGTCCACGCATTCGACCACCATCGCGAACGCGCCCGCGGCGGCGACCGCCTGGGCGTCGATGAGGATCTTCTGCTGGTCTTCGGGCGTCAGGCCACGGCGACGATAGCCGGCGGAGTGGACGCGCTGCGGGAGCATGCCCACGTGGCCCATGATCGGGATGCCCGCGTCGACGAGCCGGGCGATCGCCGGAGCGAGGGAGGCGCCACCTTCGATCTTCACCGCTTTGACGCCGCCTTCTTGCAGGAAGCGACGGCAGTAGCCGAGGAGCTTGGGGAAGCTGTCGTGCGCCAGGCCGAAGGGCAGGTCACCGACCACGAGAGCCTCGGTCTTCGCGCGGACGACCGCGGCGGAGTGGTGGATCATCATGTCCAAGGTCACGCCCACCGTGTCGGGCAGGCCGAGGACCGCATTACCCAAGGAATCGCCGACGAGGATGAGGTCGGCGCCGCCGGCGTCCGCGATGCGGGCCGTGCTCACATCGTAGGCCGTGAGGCAGACGATGGGCCGGACGCCTTTGAGGGCGCGGAGAGACCGGGTGGTGGACTTCACGCCTTGGGCTTACCCAGAGACGCTCCGCTTGTAAAGCGTGGGTAAAGGGTGTAGGGTGCTCGGGTGTGGCGTCGCTTCCTCAGCCTGTTCCGTAGGACCGATTATCGGGTCAACGCCTACGCGCACCCGGATCTTTCGTCGCAGACCCGCTTGGCCTGGCATGCGCGTCTGAAGCTCCTGCTGAGCGCCCGCCGGGGGCTCGATCACGCCGATGAGACGCCGGCGCTCTGGGCCCGTCACCGCAAGTGGCTGATGCTCGTCCTCGGGGCGCTGCTTGCGTGGTTCCTCGTCGAAAGCGCCGCCGGCTGGGGTTTCTACGAAGGCTGAGCCAACTTAGCGGCGGGCCTTCCAGCCGTAGTCACGATACTTCCATGACCAAGTCCCGTCGCGCCGGCACGTCACCGTGCCGAAGCCCTCGGGCTTGCCGAACACGGGGCCTTTCCACCACATGCCGGAGACCGCGCCGCCTTGGAGGTAGGTGACCTTGCCGATTTCGATGCGCTCGACGACGTGTCCGTGGCCGCTGAGGACCAGCTGCAGGTTGTAGTCGTCGAAGAGTTTCCGGAAAGTGTGCAGGTTACGGACGATGGCTTTGCCGTCGAGGCGATGGTCGGGGCCTTTGAGCACCTGATGCCAGGTCGTGTAGAAAGGAATGTGCGTGACCATCACGATCGGCTTCGCGCGGCCCGTGGCGGCGAGATCCTGTTTCAGCCAGGCGAGCTGCGCGTCATCGATCCAGCCTTCGTAGTCGAGCGTCTCCTTGTCCTGGCCGATCGAATCCAGGATGATGAAGTGCCAGCCCTTGTGGTCGAAGCTGCGATAGGTACGTTCGAGACCGAAGCGTTCGGCGAAGAGTTTCTTGCCGTAATCCTGGTCCGTCGGCTTCACGAGCGAGCGCGCCGACCAGCCGACGACGTCATGGTTGCCGATCGTGTGGTGGACGGGCAGGGCGAGCTCCTTGCTGCATTCGTCGAAGACCTTCCATTGCTCGCGGATGCGGTCCATGCCGACGTCGAGCGCGTCGAAGATCAGGTCGCCGCCGGTGAGGACGAAGTCGGCCGGCGTGGCGAGTCGGTTGACCGCGCGCAGGCATTGGCGGAAGCCTTCGGGGGCGCCGAGCTCGGGCTGCACGTGGATATCGGTCAGGAAGGCGAAGTCGAAGGACTCCGGTTCGGTCGGCGCGGCGAAGGCCTGCGCCGCCAGTCCGGCCAGCACGCTGGTTCCGAGGAAGCGGCGGCGGTCCATCATCGTCTCAGGCCGGGCCGAAGCCGAAGAGGTCGAGGCCGAGCTGCTTGGCGCGCGCGATGACCGCGGGTTTGTCGATGAGGATGACCGCGTCGGCTTCGAGCGCGGCCTTCGCCACGCCGCCTTCGGCCATGCTCTCGAGCGTCTTCACGCCGAAGCAGGGCACGTCGAAGCGCCAATCCTGCTCATGCTTCGCGGTCTTGGTGAGCAGCATCTCCTTGCCGCCCGTCTGCGCGCAGCGGCGGAGCATGTTGTCGGTGCCTTCGAAAGCTTCGACGGCGATGACGGTGCCTTTCGCCGTGACGACGGATTGGCCGACATCGAGGCGGGCCATCTCGCGGGCCATGCGCGTGCCGAATGCCAGCTGCTCGTCGGCGATGCCGCAGACCCAGCCGGTCATGCAGCCGGGCGAGGCCAGGTGGTCGTCGAGGTAGACGCGCGCATCGAGCATGCGGACGCCGATCTTCTCGATCTCGGCGGAGATGGCGCCGAAGATCGTCTCGGCATTGCGCTCCTTGAGCGAGGCCATGAGCGCGATGAGCTTCAGGTCGGGCACCATGCCCGTGAAGAGTTTGCGCGGCGTGACCTGGCCGGCCATGACCGCGCCCGCCGCGCCGAGTTCCTGGAGGGCGTCGAGCATCTGGCCGAGCTTGCCGACCGGGATCGGGCGGTGGTCGGCCGGATCGAACGCGGCGATGAGGGCCGGGTCGGTTTCTTCTTCGAAAGACACCAGCTTGATCTTGGCGCCGCGGGCGCGGGCGCACTCGACGAGCAGGGCGGGGTAGCGGCCTTTGCCGGCGATCACCACGACGGTCTGCGAGGGAGCGAAGTCCGGGGGGAGGAATCGTGAGGCGACCGCCATGGGGTGAGTGTTTCGGTGGAAGGGCTCGGGCTCAAGCCTGCTTTGGGTTGCCACCGGCCCCGCGGCGGAACGTAATGCGACATGCCTGCTGCCATCGGCATCCTAGGTGGGACCTTCGATCCTCCGCATGCGGGGCATGTGGCCGCGGCCGTGGCCGCGCACAAGCAGCTCGGTCTGGACGAAGTCCGCATCATCCCCGCGGGTCAGGCGCCTTTGCGTACCGGCGCCCCCGTGGCTTCCGCCGCCGACCGTGTCGCGATGTGCCGGCTCGCTTTCGCGGAGCATCCGTGGGCCGTCATCGACGACCGGGAGACCCGGCGCGCGGGTACGAGCTGGTCCGTGGAAACCGCCCGCGAACTCGCGCGCGAACATCCCGACGCCTTGCGGGTCTGGGTCCTCGGAGCGGATCAGCTCGCCCGGCTCGACCGCTGGAAGGATGTCGTCGAACTTTGCGGCCTCGTCGAATTCGCCGTCCTGTCGCGTGACGGCATCTCGACCTTGCCGCCGCCGACCCTGGCCGCGGTCATCCGCCTGACGGTGTTGAAGGCTCCGCCGGTGCAGGTTTCGTCGACCGCGCTGCGCGAAGCCTTGCGTCGCGGTGATTCGCCCCGAAACGGCTTGCCCCTAGGCGTCGCCCGCCACATCGATGAGCGCTCCCTTTACCAAGCCTGACCATGTCCGCCCTTAAAAAGAAGACCACCAAGAAGACCCCCGTCCGACCGGCCGCGAAGTCCAAGTTCAAAGGCCGCGCGCCCGCCAAGGGTGGCAAGCCCGCGGCTCGTCCGGCTCGCCGCATCATCCCGGCGGTCCCGCCCCTGAAGGCCAAGAGCCGCGGCGAGAAGACCGCCGCCAAGCCGATGGTCGTCCTGCCTAAGCTGCCGGCTCACCTCGTCACCGCCATCCGCGCGCTCGATGACAAGAAGGCCGTCGAGATCCGCGTCCTGGAGATGGGCCAGATTTCCTCCGTCGCCGATTTCCTCGTGATCGCCACCGGCACTTCCGAGCCGCACCTGCGCGCCTTGCGCATCGCCCTTGAGCAGGCGCTCGACGAAGTCGGCGTGACTTGCCGCTCCGAATCCCAGCGCGACAGCGGCTGGACGGTCGTCGACGCCTTCGACGTGCTCTTCCATGTCTTCCGCGAGGACATCCGTAAGAGCTACGCCTTGGAAGCCCTCTGGAAGGACGGACTGGACATCCCGGTCTCGGCCATCCTGAAGGCCTGAGGGGGAAAGCATCACCCGGTGGTGGTAGTGGGCAGGATCGAACTGCCGACCTAGGGCTTATGAGTCCCTCGCTCTAACCAACTGAGCTACACTACCGAAAACCGAGTTCGGTCAGTCCAGCCCAGCCCTTTGGACTCGTCAAGCCGATTGAGGTTCAGGGGCGGGCCTGGACGATGATCCAGAAGCACCAGAGCCACAGAAGCAGGCCTAGGCAGGCCAGGACGAGGGAGAGGCTCGCTTGGGTCTGCCTGATCTCCGCCAGGCCTTCCTGGTCGAGGGTACGTCCGATCCGGCGCACGAAGGTGACCGGGAGGAAGCAACCCAGCGCGGTGGTGAAGGTCAGCAGGATGAAGAGCGAGATCGGCGGCGTCTCCGGGGACACCACGTGCCAGGCGTAGACCGCGAGCGCGAAGAGCGGAGGCAGCAGGAACGTCGAGCCGCACCAGAGGTAGCCGGCGCGCACGGCGCGTTCGAGGTTCTCGCCGGCGACCGAGCGACCGGCGTCGGGCAGGAGGCCGGAGCCGTCTTCGCTACTGAAGCCGGGCGGGGGCGGCGGCTGGTCGCCGGGCGCGATCTCGGCGGAAGGGGAGATCACGCGTGCCAGGCCGGCGCCGCGGAGATGATCGCGGAGCGTCATCCATCGGCCGTCGACCTCGATGTTGTGCAGGAGGCTGATCTCGCCGGCGCGGAGCAGTTCCTGGACGCGGGCGAGCGGGAAGGGACCGGTCACGGCGCCTTTCCAGCGGAGTCGGAATGCGTTCGTCGGGGCCATGGTCAGAGGTCGCGCCCTTGGAGGAGGGTCTCCCAGCCGCCGTCGGGCGGGTTCAGCCCCTTGGGGATGCCGGCGGCTTCGGCCGCTTCGGCGACCAAGGCGGGATAACGCAGGAGCGGCGAGAGCGGCGCGGCGTCGGCGACGCGCTTCGGCAGGCCGTCTTCGCCGACGCGGAAGAGCACCGCGACCTTGCCGTCGTTATCGAGGCCGAAGAGGGCGCTGCCTTTCGTCGCTTCGCGGAGGCGCGGCGTGCCGTCGCGTCCGACCATGCCGGCGAACACCAGGCGGCGGTTGCGCAGTTGGGCGAAAGTCGCGCGCCAGAAGCGCGCTTCCTCGGCGTAGCCCGCGCCGCCTTGCGGCACGAGGAAGGCGCGGAGTTCGCCCTTCACGTCGGCCCACTTGTCACGGAAGAGATAGTCGTAAGGCTCGAGGGCGTTCTGCGTGATGCGACGCAGCTGCTCGGAGTCGCGCTGCGCGCTCGGGGAGAAGATCAGGCCCCAGGCGTCGGGGCGGCCGCCGGCGAGCCGGTAGAGTTCCTGGAGCTGGAACGCGCGGAGCTCAGGGTAGGGCGAATCGCTGCGGCGGACGCGTTCCATCGTGCGCAGGGGCGGCTCGAGCAGACGGCCGGAGCGCGCGTCCTGGAAGCGGGTGATCTGGCGGATGAAGTCGAGTTCCGGGATGGGCGCGAGCGCGGTGAGTTCTTCGCCGTTGCGGAACCCGTTGTTGAATTCGCGCCGGCGCCAGGCGCCTTCGACCACGACGCCGTCCCGGTTGAGCTCCTTGGCCTTCTGCGTGAACTCGGCGCCGTCGGTGAAGGTGTTCTTCGTTTCGACGACCTCGCCGACCACGTAGACGCTGCGTCCGGGCGTGACGCCGCGGACGGAATACAGGCTCAGGGTCGCGCGCCGCAGGCTGTCCGCGAGGGAAGTGTCCGACAGTCGGCGCAGGAGCCTCTGTTCGGCGTCCGTGAGCACGGTGGGATGGAAGATCCCCTGCGGGTCGGCGGTCGCGGCGGCGTCCCACATCGCGGCCACGCGGGGCGCGAGGATGGGGCGGGGCAGGGACTGCAGCGTCGGCGCGTGCGTGAAGACGAAGGAGGCGCGGTTGCCGAGGTCGGTCTTGCCGCCGGCGTTGTTGGCCGAGGCATCGGCGAGGGCCGCGAGGTAGCTGCTGAGGTCGGTCGCGGCCTCCAGCGCGCGCAAGGCCGCGGCGACCTTGCGTTCGCCCGCCAGGCGGCTTTCGCCGACTTCGGCGGCGGCTTCGGCGGAGTCGAAGTCGCGGTCGCCGGCCTCGCGGAGGACTTTGATCAGCAGGCGCAGCCGTTCGAGGGTCTCCATCGCCGCCACGGGATCGGCGATCGTGGTGTTGTCCCGGACGGCCTTGTTCAAGGCCGTCGTCCGCGTATCGAGTTCCTGACGGAGCTTGCCGAGATGGCTCTGGCTGGCCGCCGCGAGGACTTCGGGTTCGGGCAGTACGCTCTTCAGCCTTTCACGGAGGGCCGGGGCGGCTTCGCCCAAGGCCTTGAGGTAAGCCGTGCTCCGGCGCGCGACTTCGGCGACGTTACCGTCGTTGACGCCATTGCGGGCGGACTCCGCCAGCTGCCGGGCTTCGAGGCGGAGCTTCTGCTCGAGCGCCGACTGCTTGTCGAGCGTCTCGCGGAGCGGCCGCGTCTCCGCCTTGCGTTGTTCCAGGTCGGCCGCGTTGCCGTCGCGTTCGAATTCATCCAACGCGCGGCGGGCGGCCTCGTGGTCGTAGAGTTCGACGAGCCGGGCGGCTTCGGAGAGGCGGCCGAGGGTCTCCTCCTCTTGCTGGCGCTGCAGGTTGATGGCGACGACGGTGCCCACGATGAGCAGCAGGCCCACGACCCACGAAGAGGTAAGGAGCAGGTAGCGTCGGTTGAGGCGCATCCGCGTGGCCTGACGGAGGGCGCGGGCTTCGCGGAGCAGGCCTTCGGGCAGTCTCTCGGCGTGCGGCGTCGCGCGTTCGATCCAGGCGCTGAGGCGCACGATGAGGATCGCCGGCGACGAACCGCGGGCGGCTTCCTGATCGAGCACGTGCCATTCCTCGAGCAGGCTTTCGAGGGCCGAGCGGAGGCTGGCCTCGGCCTCGGCGGTCGCGGCGAGTTCGCCGGCCCACGCTTCGAGTTCGGCCATCTGCGCGAGCAGTTCCCCTGAGAGGTTGAGCTGGTGGTCGCGTTCCAGCGCGCGCGTGCGGCCCAAGGCGGAGGCGCACGCCTCCCAGTGGCCGCCGTCGCGGGCGAGGGCGGCTTCGGCGACCAGGGAGATCGCTTGTTCCGCGGCGTTGGCGCGCAGCCAGGCCGCCCGGCGGGCGCGCGCATCGTCCCAGCGGGGCTCGCCGGCGAGGTCGTTGGCGCCGAAGCGCTCCATGCGCTGCATGAGCTCGACGGCTTCGGCGGCGCGGCCTTCGGCGAAGAGGGCGCCGACGCGGCCCAGCGATTCGCGCAGGAACTTCGCGGACAGGCGCGCGAGTTCGGACTGCGCGTTCGGATCGTCGGGATTGATGCGGACGATCGAACGCAGCACCGCCAGCGCGCGGTCTTCGTCGCGTCGGCGGATCGCGTCGCGGTAGTCGCGGTAGAGCGGATGGCTTTCGCCGATGACCCGGCCGTAGAGGCTTTCGACCGCGAGCACGTGCTGGCCGTCGAGCGGGAAGCCGGCCGGCAGGCCACGTTCGCGGCAGAGCGCATGCCAGCGGTCGGACTCCGCGAAACTCAGCAGGGCGCAGAGGCCGAGGAGGTCGGGGTCGGCTTCGGCGGCCTGGAACGCGGCGTGTTCGTTGCCGCCGCGCACCAGCGTGGCGCATTGCTCGAGGCGTTCGCGGGCCCGCAGGCACAGCGCCGCGTATTCGCCGGCCAGCGAACGAGCCTCGAGATCAGGCGTCCCGAGTTCGAGCTGGCCGCGGATGCGGGCGATGAGGCGTTCGGCCTGCATGGATCAACGGAATTCGAGCAGGCGCGGGCCGGCGGCGCCGTTGGAGTCCACGGCTTGCACCACCCACGGGGCGCCCGCTTCGATCAGCTTGCCGTCCTTGAAGGCTTTGCGGCGGACGGCGATTTCTTCGTAGGGAGGAGCGTCCGGGCCTTGCTTGGCTTCGAGGCGGAGCAGGTCGGTCTCGAGCAGCGAGCGCGTGGCGCGGACGGAGGGGAGGTCGCGGTCGGGGAAGCCATGCGCGGCCGGATAGAGCCCGACCTGCCCGTGGGCCCAGACGAAGGCGTTGACGGCGGCCTCGGCCCACGGTGCCGGCCGGATCACGCCGGTCTCCGCGTCGTAACGCAGGGCGCCGGCGCCGAGGTCGAGCGGCACCAGCAGCTTGGCGTCGCCGATCAGGGCGAGCACGCGGCGGTCGCCTTTGGGGAAGATGATCTCGACGAGCATGTTGGCGTGCCGCGCGTCTTCGGCCTTCGGGAAGTTGAGGGACACGACGTTACGGCGCGAGCCGAGGCCGATGCCGATGGCCGGGACTTTGCCTAGTTCGGAATTCGATTCGAACCAGGTCGTCTGCGGCGTGACCTTGATCTCGCCGTTGAGGTAAGGCGTCTGGTCGTCGCGCTGATGCGGCGAGAGCATGGGCAGCACGCGGAGGCGGATCTGCGCGGTGGAGCGTGCGGAAGCCCCGGCTTCCTCGGCCCACTTCGTGAGGCGGTCGACCGCGGAGCGGGACAGCGGGAATTCCGCCTCGACGGGCGAACTCGGGCCGATGTCGGAGACGCGCCACTGTCCCGGGACGGCGAGCACCGGGCGCACGTCGAGCTTGGGCAGGCGCAGGGTACGTTCCTTGATCTCGGTCAGCTGCTTCCAGGCGGCGTCTTCCGCCACGCCGAGCGACTTGCCGATGCGGAGGACTTCGAGCGTCTCGGCATGGGCCGCCTGGCTGGCCTTAGGGTCGGCGAGGATGTCGCGGCGCTCGATCTGGGCGAGGAGCTGACGGACCGCGCCGGCGGAGAAGCCGTTGAGGATGCGGGGCAGGATCTGTTCCTTGTAATTGCTGAGCCGACGAGGAGCGCTCTCATGGGTCTCCAGCCAGAGGCGGGCGGCGGGCAGCATGTCGCCGGTCTCGAGCAGGCTCATGATCTCCGTGACCGCGCGGTTCACTTTGAGGATTTCCGCCTGTTGCTCGACATCGACGGCGGAAGGAGCGGCGACGACCGGGGTCGGCGCTGGGGCGGGCGTCTCGGTGCGGTTCGTGAAAAGGAACGCCAGGCCGGCGGCGACCACGAGGAGCACTCCGCCCACGATCCATGGCGTGGCCGAGCCGCCTTGCGGCGCGGAAGGCGCGGCACCGGGGCGACGCGTGACCGCAATGGGCGTTCCCTTCGGCGAAGTCAGGCCGGCGGCGGCCTGACGCGCGAGGTCGCCGGTCGGCGCGGGCTGCGTCCGGGCGTCGGCGAAGTCGATCGTAGCGGGACGCTCCGCATGGGCGGCCCAGATGAAACCGGCTTCGCCCGTGATGCGGGCGTCGGTGGTGAAGGTGGCATGCCAGGCGGCCTTGCCGATGAGCGCGGAAGATTCGGCGAACAGCCGCAGCAGCGTCGCGTTGGCGGGAGGATTACGCAGGCCCACCGAGACCGCGCCGGTCGCGTCGATCAGCCAGGCGGCCTTGGCGCCGGTGCCGGTGGTCTCGCGCCAGGTGACGGCGGGAGAGAGCGGCGTGGCGGGTTCCAGGGCCAGCGGACGGGTCTCGCCTTCGAGCCAGGCGGGGGCGCCGGTCCATTCGGCGAGCCAGTCTTTCCAGCGCGCGGCCAGGGCGGCGGGCGGGGCGAGCAGGGCGGCCTCTTCGGCGGTGAAGATCAGGTGATGCGCGAGACGGTTGTCGCGCTGCGTGTAGTCAAGGCCACGGGCGACGAAGCGGGAAAGCACGAACCAATGGCGGTCACCGGCCTCGAGCGTGCGGAAAGTGAACGTCTCGCCTTCCGGCAGTTCGTGCGGCGTGCCGACGGATTCCAGCAGCTGCGCGAGGCGGTCCGGGATGGCGCGATGGCGCGCGACGGTGCAATAGCCCGAACGTCCCGGGGTGAGGCCTTGCGGTGCGGAGGTGAAGACGAGTTGGAGGGGCATCAGGAAGTCGGGGTCGCGGGGAACATCGCCGGCGAGGAAAGGTGCAGCAGCCAGTAGAGGGGCTCCTCCACGTGGGCCGGCGCGAGCCGCTGCGGATCCGGCGCGATGCGTCCCTTGTTCGGCCCGGCGCCGATCATCACCGGCGTATGGCCGAAGGAGGTCGCGGCGAAGAAGCAGATCTGTTCGGCGAGCGATTCGGCCGAGGCGACGAGGCCGGGGCAGAGCTGGAGCAGCACCGCGCGGACGCGGTCAGAATTGCGGCGGACGGCGGCGAGGTCGAGCGCGCCGGCCTTGACGACCGGTTCGAGCGGCGAGCTGAGCAGCTTCTCCCAGGTGTCGGACTTGCCGACGACGAAGGCGAGCGGCGTCGCGATGCGCTGGTCGTGAGCGAGGCCGAGCACGCGCTTCATGCGCGTCTCCATCTCGGATAGGATGCTGTCCTGCTGGTCGACGCGTCCCTTCATGGTGAGCTGCGGATCGTCGACGCCGACGAGCTTGGCCTTGAAGCGCGCGTTGGCCGTCGGGTCGAAAAGGAAGATGAGTCCGCTCGAGGTCGCGACGTGCATCGCGCCGGGCGAGTCATGGATGTCGATGCCGGGTTCGAAGTGCTCGCCGGCGTTGTCGTAGAGGATGACCGAGGTGTCCAGGGCCGGCTGGCCGGGGCGGCTGAGCGAGTAGATGAACGGGCGGGGCAGGGAGACCATCCGGCCGAGGCGCGGGAGCTTCTCGTACGTCGCGCCTTCGAGGGCCGTCTTGCCGAGCAGCGCGTCTTCCGGCGTGGCCGCGGAGAAGAGCGTGTTGCGCATCTGGTTGAGCAGCATGTTGCCGCTCGGGTCGCCGTCCTTGAAGGCAAGCGAGAAATCCTCCGGCAGGCGGTCCTGCAGCACGCGCGTGAGCACGGCGAGGTAGTAGGACTTGCCGGCGCTGGGGGCGCCGATGAGCGAGATGATGCGATGCGGACGCTCGAGGTAGCCGGGCGGAAGCTGGCGGCGGCAGTGCGGGCAGGCGATGTCGGTGCAGGCCAGGCCCATCGGGTCGAGGGCGAGCCCTTGGTCGTTGAAGCGCGTGGGCTGGAAGCGCAGGCGCGCGTCGGAGCCGAGGATCGGATCGCCGCGCAGGTTCTCATGCACCGCGATGCTCAGCGCGTCGCCCGCGTCGAAGCGCGTCCAGCAGACCGGACACACGTGCGCGCCGCGGTTCTGTTCGGCCGCGAGGAGCGCCTGGTTCTCGCGGCGGACGACCGGCTCTTCGGCCGGCGTAAGGAGGGGCGCGATCTGCGCGAGGTTGAAGCCGACCTCGAGGCCGACGGGCGTGCAAGCCAGGGCGTCGGTCGGGAGTCCGGACCGGCCGGCGGCGTCGAGGAGTTCCTGCGCCGGGAATTCGCCGAGCTGATCGCCGGTGCGCGCATCGAAAAGCACCCAGAGGTCGGTGCGGATGAAGGCGAAATCCTGCTGCGCGCGGGGGGCCACCACGAGCAAGGCGTTGGGCAGCTGGACGGTCGTCGGCTCGGTGATCGGCAGGCGCTGGTTCAAAGGCGCGCCGTTGACCAAGGCCAGCCCTTCGCCGGAAGGCTCGAGGCCGACGGTTTCGCCCGCCGGGACCAAGGTCAGGGCGGGGTGGGGGGCGTCGCCGGGCAGCGAGGCGGGCAGCTCGGTGGTCGTCCCTTTTTCGCCGCTGAGGCAATTGACCCAGGAGAGGGTGGGGTGTTTCTTGCGGGTCGTGAACATCGGCTCCTCAAAGTGGGGGTTTTAAAGAGGTTGATTACCGAGGGGTAATTGTAAAGATATGTCACCACGATTATGGGTCGACTACGGCCTGTTTTCCCCTACCCATCCTGAATCCCATGGAGACCGAAGCCGACCAGTCCGCCTTGGACCGAGCCCGTCAGGGGGATCTGTCGGCCTACAACGAACTGGTCCTTAAGTATCAGGGCCGCATTTTCGCTAAGGTCTTCTCGTTGCTGCGTAATCGTCAGGACGCTGAGGAAATCACGCAGGACACCTTCATCCGGGCCCATCGGGTCCTGGCTTCGTTCCGGGGAACCGCCACTTTTTCGACCTGGATCCACCAGATCGGCACGAATCTCGCCCGAAACCGCTACTGGTATTGGCGCCGCCGCAAGCGGGACCAGTCCATGTCGCTCGACGCCGACCTAGGGGACGATCCGGGCGCGACCCTGCATGACATCCTTTCGGATGGAGCCCAGGGCCCTGGCCACGAGGCCCAGCACAACGAATTCGTCAACAAAGTGGCCGAGTGCATGGAACAATTGAAGCCGGAACACGCTCGTATCCTGACGATGCGTAACGTCCGCAACATGTCGTATGAAGAGATCGCCGAAGACCTCGGCCTCTCCATTGGCACGGTCAAGAGCCGCATCAACCGCGCCCGCGAAGCCCTGCGCGAACTCATGGGAGAGGAGTTCCGCGGATGAGCGCCGCCGAGTTCGAGTCCCTCGTCGCCCTTTTCCTGGAGGGCAACGCCTCCGCCGAGCAGGTCGCCCGTCTGCGGACCGCGCTGAGCGGTTCGCCGGCCTTGCGCGCCCGCTTCCAGGCGAGCGCCCGCCTGCACCAGGCCCAGCTGGCCTGCCTCAGTCACCGCGAAGAGCGTTCGATGGCCGGCGTGATGACTTGGTTGCATGCCTACGGACAGCGCATGGGTCGCTCGTTCGCCCACCTCTGTCTGCTCGCCCTCGTCTTCGTGGAACTTCAGGTGACCATCCCCGCCGAATACTCCGGCCTGCTTTCTTACGTCGAGGCCCAGGTCCCGGCCGAGGAGCCGGTCCTTGGTTCGGCCGAGATGCCGATCCGGCTGATCACCGATGTCGCCCAGGAAGCCGACCTTTCGCAGGCTGTCGAAGTGCCCGAGCTCACGATGCCCGTCCTCGTCATGCCCGAGATGGTGATGCCGAACGACGAGCCGACGGCGGTCGAGGTCTGAAGCCGATATCCTGCCTTGCTTCCGTTCGGTGACGGGGGTCAATTGATGCACGGATGAAGGCCGGAGAACACAGGCCCGAGGTACGCCTCACTGGCATCGCCGCCGCCCCTGGTGTCGCCCGTGGTCCCGCCTACCCGCTGATGCGGGGCATGGCCATCGTCGCTTGCGAGAAGGTCGCCGATCCGGAGGCCGAGATCCGCCGTCTGGAGGGCGCCTTGGCCGCCACCCGGCTGGAGATCTCGCAGCTCCGTGACGACGTCGCCCGCAAGCTGAACGAATCCGAGGCCTCCATCTTCGACGCCCACCTGCTCGTGCTCGAAGACGTCGCCCTCATCGACGACGTCAGCCGCGAGGTGCGGAGTTCCGGCTTCAACGTCGAGTTCTGTTTCCAAGAGGTCGCCCAGCGTTACATCGAGATCTTCGAGAAGATGGACGACGACTTCCTGCGCGAGCGGGCGTCGGACATCCGTGACGTGACCGGCCGCGTGCTCGACCAGCTGCTCGGCACCCAGCCGGAACGCGTCGGCCAGGCGGCCCAGGAACACGTCGTCGCCGCGCGCGACCTCACGCCTTCCGACACCGCCGGCCTGCACGACGGCGGTGTCCTCGCGTTCGTGACGGAAGAGGGCGGCCGCACCAGTCATTCCGCCATCATGGCCCGTTCGCTCGACGTCCCCGCGGTCGTGGGCGTCAAGGGGCTCATGGAAGCCGTGCGCGAAGACGACGTCATCCTCGTCGACGGTGAGACCGGCCTGGTCATCCTCAATCCGACGCCTGAGACCATCGAGGGTTACCGCGACAAGGAGCAGGCGATCCGCCAGCGTCGCGACCGCGTGCGCGCGGAGGTCTCCTTCCCGGACCTGACCGCGGATGGCGCGGCCTTCAGCCTGCTCGCCAACATCGGCGATCCGGCCGAGATGGAGGACGCGTTGGCCTACTGCGCCCGCGGCATCGGCCTCTATCGTACGGAGAACCTTTACCTGCGCCTCGACGGCTGGCCCGACGAAAACGTGCAGTATGAGGAATATGCCGAAGCCGTCCGACTCGCGAAGGGCCGGCCGGTGACCTTCCGTACGCTCGACCTCGGCGGCGACAAGCGCCTGGGCGACCTCGCCGACGAAGCCAATCCCTTCATGGGCTACCGTGCGGTGCGCCTTTGCCTCGAGCGCCCCGACGTCTTCCGTCCGCAGCTCCGCGCGCTCGTCCGCGCCGCCGCGCTCGGTCCGGTGCAGGTGATGTTCCCGATGATCTCCGGCGTCGAAGAACTGCGTCGCGCCAAGGCCGTCTTCCGCGACGTCGAGGCCGAGCTGGCCCGCGAAGGCGTGCGCCCCGTCGAGGCGATCCGCCTCGGCGCGATGATCGAGATCCCCTCGGCGGCGCTGGTCGCCGACAGCCTCGCGGCCGAAGCCGATTTCTTCAGCGTCGGCACCAACGACCTCGTCCAGTACCTGCTCGCCGTCGACCGCGGCAACCAGCGCGTCGCCTCGCTTTACGATCCGTGCCATCCCGCCGTCGTGCGCACGCTCCTGGCGATCTTCGCCGCCGCGCAGAAGGCCGGGATCCCCGCCGCCGTCTGCGGTGAACTCGGCGGCGACCCCGTGTGGGCGCCTTTGCTCATCGGTCTGGGCGTGCACGAGCTCAGCATGAGCCCGGCCGCCTTGCCCGAAGTCCGCTTCGTCCTCCGCCATTCCACCGCCGCCGAACTCCGCGAGCTCGCCGCCCAGGTCGTCGCCTGCGATGACGCCGCCCGGACGCGCGCGCTGCTGCAGGAATTCGCCGCCGCCAAACTCAAGTTACGCTGATGTCTTCCCGCCTTCCTGCCGCGAACGCGCATGTCGCGGCCATGTCTCCCTACGTCCCCGGCGAGCAGCCGCAGGGCGGGGGATGGGTCAAGCTCAACACCAACGAGAATCCGTATCCGCCGAGCCTGCGCTCGCTCGAGGCCATCCGCGTCGCCTTGGTCAACGAAGGCGCCGCACTGCGCCTCTATCCGTCGCCGGACTCCGCGCCCCTGCGCGAGGCCGTCGCCCGCTTCCATGGTTTTGAGGCGGCGCGTGTCGTCGCGGGTAATGGTTCTGATGACATCCTCAACCTGCTGATCCGCGCTTACGCCGGTCCCGGCCGCCCGATCGGCATGCTCAATCCGAGCTACTCGTTGTATCCCGTGCTCGCGGCCGCCCAGCATGCCGAAGTCGTCAAGGTCGAGGTCACGGACGCCTTGGGCGTCGACGTCGACGCCGTCGCCCGGTGCGGCGCCGCGGTCTTCTTCCTCACCAATCCGAACGCCCCGCTCGGCGTGGCCTTCGCGACGGACGTCGTCCGCTCGCTCGCCAAGGCTTTCCCTGGACTGCTCGTCGTCGACGAAGCCTACGCCGCCTTCGCCGACGCCGACTGCGTCGCGCTCGTGCGTGAGTTCCCGAACGTCGTCGTCACTCGCACCATGTCCAAGGCCCATGCGCTCGCCGGCCTGCGCGTCGGCTACGCGCTCTGTCCGCCCGCCGTCGCCGAGGTGCTCCATCGCGTCCGCGACAGCTACAACGTCGACCGCCTCGCGCAGGTCGCCGCCGCGGCCGCGCTTGACGACCGCGAGTGGCTCGACGTGACCGTCGCCCAGGTGCGCGCCACGCGCGACCGCCTCGCCGCCGCGCTCCGCAAACTCGGCTGGCAGGTGAATCCCGCCGCCGGCAATTTCGTGCTCGCCGCGCCCGTCTCGACGAAACGTCCGGCCTCGGTCGAGACCGCCGCCCATTGCTTCGAGTTCCTCCGCGCCCGGAAGATCCTCGTCCGCCGTTTCCCGAACCATCGCCTCACCGAGAAGTCCCTGCGCATCTCCGTGGGCACGGAACAGGAAACCGACGTCTTCCTGCAGGCCGTGGCGGTCTGGATGGAAGGGTGAGGTTGACAATCCTGCCTTCCGCGGGGATTTCTGAGGGATGAGCGCAGCCGTCCGCAAAGCCAGCCTCCGCCGGGATACCGCCGAGACCAAGATCGCCCTCGAGGTGAACCTGGACGGCACCGGCACGTCGGAAATCGCCACCGGGGTGGCCTTCTTCGACCACATGCTGACGCTCTTCTCCCGTCACTCGCTCGTCGACCTCAAGGTCAAGGCGACCGGCGACACCGACGTCGACTACCACCACACCGTGGAAGACGTCGGCATCGTCCTCGGTCAGGCCATCAAGGAAGCGCTCGGTGACAAGGCCGGCATCCGCCGCTATGGTTTCTTCATCCTCCCGATGGACGAGACCCTGGCCCGCTGCGCCGTCGACCTCAGCAATCGTCCGATGATGGTCTACCAGGTCGAGATCACCAACTACATGGTGAAGGACTTCAACATCGCGCTCGTCCGCGAGTTCTTCCAAGGACTCGCCAATTCGCTCGGCTGCAACCTGCACCTGAAGCTCGAATACGGCGACGAGCCGCACCACATCGCCGAAGCCCTGTTCAAGGCCTTCGCCCGCGCTCTGCGTGAGGCGCTCGAAGTCGACCCGCGCCAGGGTGGCCGCGTGCCGAGCACCAAGGGTACGCTGGCCTGACCGTGGAAGCCTCCGCGACAGCGCGCCGCCCGCGGGTGGCCGTCATCGATTACGGGATGGGCAACCTGCGCAGCGTCAGCCGCGCCATGGTCGCCGCCGGCGCCGATGCGTTCTTGGCTGCGACCCCGGCCGAGGCCGAGCAGGCCGAGCTGGTCGTGTTCCCGGGGCAGGGCGCCATGGCGGACTGCATGGACTGCATCCGTCGTAACGACTTCGAATCCTTCCTGAAACAGTGGATCGCCGCCGACCGTCCGTTCCTCGGGGTCTGCATGGGCCTGCAGGTCCTGTTCGAGCGTTCGGAGGAAGCCGACCGCCCGGGTCTGGGCGTGTTCCCCGGCGTCGTCCGCCGTTTTCCGTCCCAGCCTGGCCTGCGGATCCCGCACATGGGCTGGAACGAAGCCATCTTCAAGCCCGGTGCCCCGTTGACCCAGGGTCTGCGAGCGGAAGGGGAGCCTTTCTATTTTGTCCATAGTTACCGGGTGGTCGAGACCGACCCCTCCCTGGTGTGGTGCGAGACCGATTACGCGGGCCGTTTCGTGAGCGGGGTCCGGCGCGGACGGGTCTTCGCGACCCAGTTCCATCCGGAGAAAAGTCAGGTCAAAGGCTTGCAACTCTACCGCAATTTCCTGACCTTGTCCGTCCGCTGAAGGGTATTGCGACTCTCGGCGGACCCTATCCCCGCCATGAGTTCTAAAACCGCCTCTCTCAAACTGGACGACAAGGAAATCGTCCTCCCCATCGTCGTCGGCACCGAAGGCGAACGCGGGGTCGACGTCCGTAAGCTGCGTGACGACACCGGCTACATCACTTTCGACGACGGCTACGCCAACACCGGCGCCTGCGAGTCCAAGGTCACCTTCATCGACGGCGAGAAGGGCATCCTGCGCTACCGCGGCTACGGCATCGAAGAGCTCGCCGAGAAGTCCAACTTCATCGAGACGGCCTACCTGCTGATCTACGGCGAACTGCCCACGGCCGCCCAGCTGACGGCCTTCAAGGCCCGCATCCTCGACAGCTCGCAGATCCACGAAGGCCTGCGCATCGCCCTCAGCGGCTTCCCCGGCAACGCCCACCCGATGGCCGTGCTCTCCGCCACGCTGAACACCCTCGGCTGCTACTACCCCGAACTCGGCACCAACGAGCGCACCCATGACTTGGCCAAGTTCGACGCCACCGCCGCCGTCCTGATTTCCAAGGTCCGCACCCTCGCCGCGCTCGCCCACCGCTCCAAGGAAGGTCAGCCACCCGTGTACCCGAAGCCGGGTCTCGATTACTGCTCTAACTTCCTGCACTTGCTCTTCTCGCAGCCCAACGCCGATTACGCCGTCCATCCCGAGATCGCCCGCGCGCTCGACCTGATCCTCCTCCTGCACGCCGATCACGAGCAGAACTGCTCCACCTCGACCGTGCGCATGGTCGCCTCCGGCGGCGCCAACCTCTTCCCGTCCGTCTCCGCCGGCGTCTGCGCCCTCTGGGGTCCGCTCCACGGCGGCGCCAACCAGGCCGTCATCGAGATGCTCGAGGAGATCCACGCATCCGGCGACGACGGCTCGCGCTTCATCGCCGACGCCAAGGACAAGACCAAGAGCGTCCGCCTCATGGGCTTCGGTCACCGCGTGTATAAGAACTACGACCCGCGCGCCAAGATCATCAAGGCCCAGTGCGACAAGGTCCTCAAGGTCCTCGGCATCAACGACCCGCTCCTGGCCATCGCCATGCGCCTCGAAGAAGCCGCGCTCAACGACCCTTACTTCAAGCAGCGCAACCTCTACCCGAACGTCGACTTCTACTCGGGCATCATCCTCAAGGCCATCGGCATCCCGACGGAGATGTTCACCGTCATCTTCGCCATCGGCCGCATGCCCGGCTGGATCTCGCACTGGAAGGAAATCGCCGAGACCCCGAAGCAGAAGATCCATCGCCCGCGCCAGATCTACGTCGGTCACACCGAGCGCAAATACTCGCCGATCGCCCAGCGCAGCTGAGCGGCCTGAGCAGTCCGCAAAGGGGGAGGGCCGAACGTTTCCGTTCGGCCCTCCGTCTTTTGAGCCATACACTATAAGCCGGATTCTGTCCTTGGGCGGCTCTCGCCGATCCCCTGCGCGTTCATTTCTCTGACCTTGCGGACCCGCCTTGCGGCGGTGCGACAACCCGGGACCTTGGTGGGCGACCTCGGACGGTCCCTGTTCGTCTTGCACCGGATTGGGTTTACCTTGCCTCGTCGGTTACCCTTCGAGCGGTGGGCTCTTACCCCACCTTTTCACCCTTACCTCGTTCCTTGCGGAGGAGGCGGTATCTTCTCTGTGGCACTATCCGTCACGTCTTGCGACGTGCCCCGACTTGCGGCGGGAATCCTGCCCTGTGGTGTCCGGACTTTCCTCACGGATTGCTCCGTGCGAACGCACATGTATGACTGTCCGGGCAACTTAGCGTCCGCCGGGCCCGCAGGGAAGGGCAAAAGGGGCGACTTCGGCCTTGGAAAGCCCTTCGGGCGGCTTTGATTAGGGTAACCCCATGCGAATCCTCCTCCTCGCCCTGCTTTCGATCATGACCGCCTCCGCCGCCGAACCCATCAAAGTCGCCTGCGTCGGCGACAGCATCACCCAGGGCGCCGGTGCCAAGCCCGGCCAGTCCTACCCGTCCCAGCTGCAGGCCTTGCTCGGCTCTGGCTATCAGGTCGGTAACTTCGGCGTCAGCGGCCGCACGCTCCTGAAGAAGGGCGACTTCCCTTATTGGAAGGAAAAGAAATACCAGGCGGCCCTCGCGATGGAACCGGCGATCGTGATCATCATGCTCGGCACCAACGACACCAAGCCGCAGAACTGGAAGTTCGAGGCCGAGTTCGACGCCGACTACCGCGAGCTCGTGAAGTCTTTCCAGTCCCTGAAGTCCAAGCCGAAGGTGTTCGTCTGCCGTCCCGTGCCGGTCCCCGGCAAGGGTAACTACGGCATCAACGAGGAGAACATCCAGAAGGAGATCCCGCGCGTCGACGCGCTCGCGAAGGAGCTCGGCTGCGGCGTGATCGACATGCATGCGGCGCTCGAGAAGTCGCCGGAGATGCTGCCGGACCGCGTGCACCCGAACACCGCGGGCGCCGGCGAGATGGCCAAGGCGGCCGCGCAGGCCATCACCGGCAAGTAAGCCTCAGCGCGCCGCCGGCGTCGGCCCGACAATCCGTCCGAGGACTTCCTGGGCGGCCGCGCGCAGCTGCTGCCAGCGTTGCGAAGGGTGGGCCGGGCCGTGCGCGATGAGCTGCAGGGTGCTCCGCCATTCGAGGACGGCGCGTTCCAGGTCGCCTTGGCCGGGACCCTGGCCGTCGGCGTCGACCGGTGGGATCTTGCCATGCAGGGCAAAGCCTTTGAGCGCCTCGGCGCAGCCTTCGCCGAAGCCGACCGGCAGGCCTTCCCGCAGGTAGCCTTCGGCGGTAAGAGACTTATAAGTCAGGCGGCAGCAGGCCCCGAGGCGGCTGGAATTACGGCCCGCGGAGGCGACGCGTTCGCCGGCCCGCAGTTCGGCGAGATCCCAGGCGAGCGCATGGGCGTCGTAGGCCTGGTCCTCGAGCGCCGCCGCGACGGCGAGGCCTTCGCCGTGTTGGAAGAGCGAGGCGACGTGACCGCGGTCGGTCGGCCGGCCGGCGACGTCGATGAGGCCGAGCTTCTGCCAGAGTCGGCCGGCGCGCGCGGTGTGCAGCGTGCCGCCGCCGAGGACTTCGCGCAGGTTGATATCCTGCTTCGCGACGGAGCGGCGCGGCGGGTTGATGAGCGGATGGTTGTCGGCGTCGGGCCAGACGCGGACGTCGGCGCGCGAGTAGTCGAGCTTCACTTGGACGCTGTCGCGACCGAGGAAGAGGCCGCCGTAAGCGACGCCGCCTTGGGTGAGCAGCGGGAGTAAGGGCAGGATTTCTTTTTCGAGGAGTTCCAGTTTCCAGGTGCGCGGCCGGCTGCGACCGTTCTCCTGTTTGCGTAGCGCCTTCAGCAGCCAGTCCGCCGGCGTCAGCTGCGAGGCGCCGGTCTCCTTGGGGAAGTGAGCCAGCGTGATCGTGCGTCCGTAGCGGACCTCGTCACCCGTCTCGAGTTTGCAGGGCGTCCCGTAGGCGAGGGCGCGCAAGGAGTCGGGCTTGGACAAGGCGGGATACCAGGCTTCCTTCACGTAGATGAGGGCCTGCGAAAGCGGGACCATGTGCGTCGGGCGTTCGCGTTGCCACGTGCCGTTGCGGCCGAGGATCTCGTCGATCTGGCGGGTCGCGCCGGCGACCGGCTCGGGCTGGTCGGTCGGTGTCTCGTCATCGTCCAGGCGATCCAGCGCGAGGTCGATCGGCTCACGGGTGAAGAGGGAGGCGGCGAGCGACTGCGCGGCGGCCTTGGGGTCTTCGGCGCGGCGCATCACCGACAGGAAGGCCGGCCAGTCGAGCGCCTCGCTCCGCTTCAGCTGGAGCGGCTTGGCTTCGCCGAGGCGGGGGCTGTCACCGGTCCAGAGCGCGAAGCCACGATCGTCGAGGCCTCGGCGGCCGGCTCGGCCGAACATCTGCAGCAGTTCGTCGGGGCGGATTTCCCGTTCGGCGTGATCGGCGGCGTATCGCCGGTCGGTCACCAGCACCGAGCGGAGCGAGAAGTTGATGCCCGAGGCCAGGCCGGTCGTGGCCACGACCACGCTCAGCTTGCCCGCCTTGGCCCAAGGTTCGATCAGTTCGGTCCGCTGTTCGAAGGTGAGCCCGCTGTGATGGAGTCCGACCCCTTGGCGGAGGAGACGGTTGAGGTCGTCGCCGGCGAGGCTGCGCTGGCTGGGAGATAGTTGCGGGCCATTGCCCAAGGGCAGGCCGGCCGCGATGTCGCGGGCGATCTGCTCGGCGGCGCGTCGACGGGGGGCGAAGACCAGGATCGGTCCGAGGTCGCCTAGGACGGCCCGGATGACCGCCCGGGCGATATGTCCTTTGATGCCGGTGGGCTCGCGGGTCTCCAGGGCGTCGAGGGAGATCTCCTCGAGCGGGATCGGCCGGGTGTGTTCCTCGATCAGGGTGACCTTACGACCGCGACTGCGGAGCCATTCGGCTACGGCCTTAGGGTTGGAGACGCTGCCGCTGAGGAGCAGGAGCTGGGTCGAGGGTGGGGCGATCGCCAACACGGTCTCGTAGGCCGCCCCGCGGCGGGCATCGGCCAGCATCTGATATTCGTCCACCACCAGCAGGTCCGGGTGGCGGCCTTCCAGGAAGCGATGCCGTTGGGTCTCCAGAGTCGCCACGATGACGGGTGCGCCGAGGTTGGCGCTGACGTCTCCGGTCGCGATGCCCACGTCCCAGCCGAGGGCGAGCCATTCGGCCCGCTTGTCATTGGCCAGGGCCCGGGTCGGTACCGTGTAGACCGCCTGGCCGCGGTGGCCTCCCCGGATGAGCAGTTCGAAGACGTAGGTCTTCCCGGCGCCGGTCGGGGCTTGGATGATGACATCCTCGCCTTGCCGCAGGGCGCGGAGGGCGTCCTGCTGCCAGAGGTCGGGGAGGGTGAGCCGAGAGTCCGCCATGGCGAGTTTCCATCAAACGGCGGTCGGGCGGAGAAGCAAGCCGAGGGGGTTTGCGGTTGCGGGTTTTCGCACCCCCGTGCTACCACTCTCGTCGCATGGCCATCAGCAACGACCTCGCCCGCGGGCTTAAGAAAGTCGACAAGGACCTCGACTTCATGATGACGTGCTTCGTCGAGGTGCTCGAGCAACTCGATCACAAGGATCTCGCCGGAACTTTGCCGTGGATGGGTAAGCGCAAACTGCGCGGCGTGCAGATCTTCTCCTACCGCGGCGTGCAGGCTTATTCGATCGCCTTCCAGCTCCTGAACATGGTCGAGGAGAACGCTTCCGCGCAGTCCAAGCGTCTCCGCGAAGACAAGCACGGCCTCGCCTCCGATCCGGGTTCCTGGGGTCGGGCGCTGCGTGCCCTGGTCGACGCCGGTCTGACCGATAAGCAGATCGCCAAGCGACTCAACCGCATGCGCGTCGAGCCCGTGCTCACCGCGCACCCGACGGAAGCCAAGCGCGCCACCGTCCTCGAGATCCACCGCGAGATCTACAAACTCCTCGTCCGTCGTGAGAACAACATGTGGACCGTCGCCGAACAGCGTGCGATCCGCGAGGAGATCAAGGTCGCCTTGGAGCGTCTCTGGCGCACCGGTGAAATTTACCACCAGAAGCCCGACGTCCAGTCGGAGCTCCGGAACATCAATTACTTCCTCTCCAAGGTCTTCCCTGACGCCGTGGTCAGCATGGACCTCCGCCTGCGGCAGGCCTGGGAAGAGGCCGGCCTCGACCCCGCCCGCGTGGAACACCCGGATTCCTTGCCCCAGATCGTGCTCGGCACGTGGGTCGGCGGCGATCGCGACGGCCATCCGCTGGTCACGGCCGAAGTCACCACCCGCGCCCTCAATCTCTTCCGTTCGACCGCCATCGCGATCTGCAACGAGCGCCTCGAGACCCTCGGTCAGCGCCTTTCGCTGGGCGACCATCTGCAGGAGCCTCCGGCGGTCTTCATCCGTCAGGTCGAGAAGCATGCCGCCGCCCACGGCGAAGCCGGCGAGGCCGCCCTGAAGCGCAATATCGGCGAGACCTGGCGCCAGTACATCAACCTCATCCACCTCCGCCTCCCGAATCCGGTCGGTACGCTCGGACAAGGCCAGCATCGCACGCCGGAGGGCGTCATCGCCGACCTGCTCTTCCTGCGCGAGACCCTGATCGAAGTCGGCGCCGGTCGTATCGCCCGCGCCGAGCTCGATCCGCTGCTGCGCTTCCTGCGCACCTTCGGTTTCCATATGGCGGTCCTGGACATCCGCCAGAACAGCGCCTTCCACGACAAAGCCATCGGCCAGCTGCTCGCCGCCACCGGTCAGGATGACGCCAACTTCGCGCAGTGGGACGAATCCCGTCGCCTCGGCTTCCTGGATTCCGAACTGCGCTCCACGCGTCCGTTCATGCGCGAGCAGGCCAGCATCGGTAACGAAGCCGACGCCGTGGTCGCCTGTCATCGCGCCCTCGTCGAACACATCGACCAGTATGGCTCCGCGGGCCTCGGCTCGCTGATCGTGAGCATGACCCGCTCGGTCTCCGACCTGCTGTCCGTCTATCTCCTCGCCCGCGAGGCCGGCCTGACCGCCGGGGGTTCGGACGACGCCTACTGCCTGCTCCCTGTCGTCCCGCTCTTCGAGACCATCGGCGACCTCGAGCGCAGCACCGGCATCATGGACGCATTCCTCGCGCATCCGATGACCCAGCGGACGCTGAAGGCCCGCCGCGATGCCGGCCTCACCGACGGCCTGACGCAGCAGGTGATGATCGGTTACTCCGACTCCAATAAGGACGGTGGTATCCTCGCCTCGCTCTGGAATCTCTACCGCGCCCAGCAGAACCTCGCCGCCGTCGGCGAGAAGCATGGCGTCCGTATCGTCTTCTTCCACGGCCGTGGCGGCACCATCTCCCGCGGCGCCGGCCCGACGCACCGTTTCATCGACGCTTTGCCGCAGGGTTCGATCCAGGGCGAGATGCGCGTGACCGAGCAGGGCGAGAGCATCACCCAGAAATACGCCAACCACATCACCGCGGTGAACAACCTCGAGTTGCTGACCGCCGGCGTGACGCAGAACACCTTCCTGCACGATGTCGCCGTCCGCAGCGAAACCGCCCAGGCCAAGGTCATGGACCGCCTCGCCGAGTTCTCGCGCGAAGCCTACCAGGACCTCATCCGGACGCCGCGCTTCATCGAGTTCTTCCGTCAGGCGACCCCCATCGACGTCATCGAGGCCAGCCGCATCGGCTCCCGTCCGTCCCGTCGCACCGGCGCCGCCTCGCTTGAGGACCTGCGCGCCATCCCGTGGGTCTTCGCCTGGAGCCAGGCCCGCTTCTATCTCTCCGGTTGGTATGGCGTCGGCTCCGCGCTCGCCCGCCTCAAGGAAGAAGACCCCAAGGGCTTCGAAGTCATCCGTAAGAACTACGACGACTGGCCGCCCCTGCGTTATATGCTTAAGAACGCCTCCACCAGCGTCCTGGCATCCAACCGCAGCATGATGAAGCTCTATGGCGGCCTCGTGACGGACAAGAAGCTGCGCAGCCTCTTCCTGAACCGCATCCTCGCGGAGCATAACCTCGCCCGCAAGATGCTGGATGAACTCTCCGGTTCGAAGCTCAGCGAAGGCCGTCCGCGTCTGCGCAAGGTCATCGCCCTGCGCGAATCCGCGATCGACCTCCTGCATGAACAGCAGGTCGCCTTGCTCAAGGATTGGCGCAAGAAGGTGGCCGACGGCGACCGCAAGGAAGCCGATGCGCTCCTGCCGCAGATGCTGCTCTCCCTGAACGCCATCGCCGCCGGCCTCCAGGCCACCGGCTGAGTCCGTTCAGCGTTTCGGCAAGGTAGGGGTGGGCGAGATGTTGCCGCGCAGCATCCGTCCGATCTGCCCGGAGAGCCAGAGGTAGTGGTCTGTCGGCACGTCGCTGAGGTCCACGAAATTACCGACCGGCCGTGGGCCCCCGCATTTCATGATCGCCGTGCCTTCGTCGACCTCGTCGAACATCGCCACGTAGACGCTCTTCGCGCCGGCTTCGCGGGCGGCGACGGCTTGGGACCAGAGGAAGCGGCCGCCCAGACGGGGGATCGCGTTCTTCGGAGTCCGCTGGCCCCGCATGGCGGACAGATTGCTCCAGCTGAAGCCCGGGAAGATCACCGGCAGGTAGGTCTTCTGCTTGGCGCGGCACCAGACGATGTCGGCCGCCCAGACTTCCTTCGCGAGCTCGGCGACGCCCTTCGGATTCTCGGAACGGCCGACGGCCCAGGGGCTGATGACGTCGGCGAGGCGGATGACCTCATGCAAGGCCGGGTCGGGAATGCTGTCGTTCTTACGCTCCCGCCAGAAGGTCGGCACCCCGATCATGACCGCGGCGCCGGTCGACTTGATGTCGGCGAGCAGGGCGGTCCATTCCTTGAGCGCCGGCGGGCGGTCCTTGAAGCCCAGCCCCCAGAGCGCCACCAGGGGTTTGCCTTGATGGAATTGGGCGCATGGCTGCTTGGTCTGACCGGCGGCGACGAGCTTACGCCAATCCGCGGCGACCGTCCGGAATTTTTCGGGCGGCAGTCCGCTGAGGTCATACATCACCGTCAAGGCGCGGCCTTCGGCGTTGGCGGCGGCGGTGCAGTTGCGCAGGACCATCTCCATGGAGTCAGAGCTGCGGCCTTTGCCTAGGCCGACCGCGAAGCGTTGGAGCATCGCGCCATCGATTCCGTAGTCCTTCATCCAGCGGAAGTGGCGGCGGACCGTCCCGGGATGGATGCTGCTGAAAAGATCCGCGGTCCGCCCATCGGCGAATTGGAATGGCGAAGGGTATCTTTCGTCCGGCGGGAATTCGGAGAGGTCAGGCCAGAGGTCGAAGGAATACTCCTTATCCGTGAAGAGCTTGCCCCGTCCGAAGTGGACCCAGCCGAGGCCGCTGGCGTCGCCTTCGGCGCGGAACCAGCCTTGGTAGCCCGTGACGACCTTGCCCGCCAGGGTGTGGTGCAAGGCTGGCTCAGCCCGCGCGAGGGCCGCCAGGGCCAGACAGAGGGCGCAGGCCAGTGCTTTCATCGACCGGCTCAGACGTGCTTCCAGAAATCCATCAGGAAGCGCGTGGCCAACTGGGCCAGGAAGACGATGTTCCAGAAGATCAGCTGGAGCCCGAGGGAGGGGCCGAAGCCCATGCTCAGGACCTGGGCGGAGGCGCTGGTCACCAGCAGGACGACCGTGGCGGTGCAGAGGGAGATGACGAGGACCTCGATCGACTTAGGGACGAAACCTGAGAGGCTCGTGTCGGCCATGCAGATGGCGGCGAAGGTCAGGGCGACCGAGAGGATGCCCGTGAGGCCGATGCCGAAGAGGGTGCCGTCCTTGCCGAAGAAGTGCTGCGCCGCGAGCCGGCCGAGGAAGGGCAGGTAGATGAGCACCATCGCAAGGGCGACCCAGAAGCCCATCGAGCCGTAATCCTGGCCGAGGATCTTCTCGGCGTAGTTCTCCGCCGCGTGCTTGATCACGGCTTCTTTGATCGGATTGGTCAGGGCGAGGAGCACGCGGCCAACCTAGCCGTCCGACGACTTTTGTCCACGCCTAAGGCGGCGCTCAGCGGGTCCACTCCTCGCGGGCCGAGGCCCAGAGGTCGTAGTTCAGCGGACGCTTGCCGGTCGGTACCAGACGATAGTGTCCGCCGGCGGCCTTGATGATCGCGAGGCCCGCGGCGACGTCCCAGAGGTTCGTGCCGGATTCATAATACGTGTCCGCGACGCCTTCGCCGACGTAGGCCAGGGCGAGCGCGGCGGAGCCGATCATGCGGATCTTCTTGTAGCGGCCGACCTGCTGCACGAAGAGCTGCATCGCCGGGCCGGACTTATCGGCGGCGGCGGGGAAGCCCGTCATGATGCAAGCGTCCTTGATGTCGGTGACCCAGCCGGGCGTGATGCGCACGCCGTTGAGATAGCTGCCCTCGCCGACGACGCCGAGGTAGGTCTTCTTCGCGGTGAAGTCATGGATGACGCCAAGCACCGGTTCCTTGCCGCGCATCAGGCCGAGCGACACGCAGGTCGAGGGCTGGCGACGAAGGTAGTTGTAGGTGCCATCGAGCGGGTCGACGACCCAGTAGAGGCTGTCGCCGTCGAAGAGGGAGGCGTCGCCGCCGAGTTCTTCGCCGATCACCGGGATCCCCGTGGCCTTGAGCCGGTCGCGGACCAGATGCTCCGAGTCCACGTCGGCCTGCATCTTCACGTCGTCATCCGTCGAAGCGTTGACCTTCATCTGGGCGCCCTTGGCGAGCAGGTCGCCGGCGGCGATGGCCGTGGCCAGGGCGACGGATTTCAGGTCTTCGAGGGAGGGCGTGCTCACGAGGGCAGGG